>Ga0315903_10001451_pt1 | contig 35972 bp, 46 predicted proteins | sample LakEriMetagenome_7_FD_203524 | JGI IMG/M metagenome (GOLD analysis project Ga0315903, IMG submission 203524) | Freshwater fungal communities from buoy surface, Lake Erie, Ohio, United States - Buoy 2 MA119 | ecosystem: Environmental > Aquatic > Freshwater > Lake | place: USA: Lake Erie, Ohio...
GGTGACGCGCTTGATTCGCCATTCGAGATCAGCGAACGACGAGCCCTGCACAGCGCGGCCAATATAGGAGGTGGTTCCCACATAGTCGGACTCGTAGGTGTAGACGCCGGTCTGGAATCCCTCGCCCGCAGGCGTGCGGGCCTCGGTCAAGTAAACCTCGGGCCAGTCAAAAAATGTCCAAGCCGTCGCGGCAGCGGTGGTGAGGTATTCCGCCAGCGCGGAAGCCTGCGAGGCCATGAGCGGCTGCGCGGGGTCGATGCCCATGCGGCTGATGACGCCATCGCGGACGGTGCGGTAGGGAGTGGCCTTCATTGCGGGCCTCCTTGCTGCAACGCGGGCAGGGTGCCTTGGCGGCCGATTTGGGCGTTTTGCTGTTGTTGAAGCTGGAAGTTGAAACCCTTCATTCGCGCCTCGATCATGTTCCGGAAAATCTCGTCTTGCTGGATGCGCTGCTGGAGCGCGGGGTTTGCCTGGATGATGCCTTGGAGGACTTGGGCGCGGAGCTGGTGGTTTTGGCCTTCGGCGGGAAGTTCGGGCTCGGTGCCTGCGGCGATTTTCGTGAAGGCCAGTTGCTCCTCGTTGGCTTCCATGGCGGCGGCGGGGCCGGGGTCGCGGACGAGGAGGTCGGCCAGAACGGGATCGACGGCGGCCATGATGAATTTAATGAGCCCGGCGCGGTCTATGACTCCGGCGGTATCCATCGGGACGACGGCTTTGCTGATGTAATCGAGCTTCACGCCGAGGGCTTCGGCGTCGAGGTTCTTGGCGTCCCAATCAATGATGAGGTCGAACTTGCCTTGGATGCTTTCGCGGTCGGCTTGGAACGGGAGGGTTTGGCCACCGGAGACGCGGAGGATTTGGACGGGCAGCATGTATTGCTGCATGAGTTGGTAGGTCTGCGTGATGATGGCCTTAAAGTCGCGGAGCCAGCGGTCCACCGTGTGCTGCTGGACGAGGGCGGTGTAGTTGGGATCAACCCCCTCGCCTGCCATGCCGAAGTATTCATTCACATCGCGGCGCACGGCGCGTTCGATCTCGATGGTGCCTTGGTCGAAGGGCGGCGGTTGCATCCAGCCGATTTCGTTGGGGCGGCGCTCGGGGATTTGGACGGCGGGGCCGAGGATGATGTCGAGCTTGCCCCGATTGGCGGGCACGCGCATTGGGGGCAGGATGGCGATTCCGGCGCGGTCGGTGCGATAGTCGCGCTGGGTTTTAATTTCCGCCTGCATGGTGCTGACGATCTCGGGGATGCCTCGGGCTTCGATGAGGCAGCGGGTGACGCGCTCGCGGGGGAGCTCCACGAAAGGATATTCGCCGTGGGAGTAGGGGGAGATTTCTTCTTTGGCGAAGATGTCCACATTCGGGTGCATGACCCGGCACATGATTTTTGTGGCTCCGGTCTTCTCGTCGGTTTCCTTGGAATAGACATGCCAGATTTCCACCAGGTCGCGGTGGTCTTGCCAGAGGATGGAGTCGCGGCGGTTGGTGTTCTGGTGGGCGTAGATCGGCCAAAGGCTGGTGCCTTTGTAGTTCTCGGCCTTCTCGTAAAATTCGTAGGGGTAGCCTTCGGTGACGGTGCGCTCTTCCAGCTCCTCGCAAGTCACCATTTCGCGGCGGGCGATCCAGGGGGCGCGTTGCAGGTCGTAGGTGGCGGTGGGGAAAATGATGTCGTTAAAAGGTTCGAGGGCGGTCCACTCGGGCTTGCTCTCAAAGATGTAGGGCTCGGTGTATTCGACGGTGCCGCCTTCGCGGAGCTTGCGGACATTGGCGGCGGTGCCGGTGCCGGGGGCGAATTGCTCAGCCATCTCGATGGCGATTTCTTCTTGGAGTGGATCGAGGATCGCGCCGATGAGCATGGCGAGCGGCGAGGCGGGGTCGCCCTGCTCTTGGGCCATGACGATGAGGTCTTCGAGGCTGACGGATTTTTCCTCAATGCGTGTCGTCGTTTTCCAGAACACGCCCATGATGGCGATGCCGTAGGTGGCGCGGATGTTAAGGGCGAGTTCGAGTTCGCGCCGGAGGTCGCTGGCGCAATGGGTAAAGAGCATCCACTTCAGCACGGCCTCGGCGGCGGTGCGGGAAAGGGCGTCGGAGGATTCGACCGGCATCATTTGCAGGCGGGCGGCGAAGGTGGCGGTGAGACAAAGCTGGGCCTCGCGGTTGCAGACGAGATCGGCGAGGCGGATGCGGCAATCACTCGAACCAGACCAGGGGAAAACATTTTTCCCGTAATTCTCAGGCCACTTTTTGCCGTCGGAAGATTGGCCATCCCACAGGGCCATGCGGGTGTCGTAGTTCCGCGAGCGGACGGAGGAGAACCAGCCGCCATCGGTGGCGGCTTCGGTGAGCTGGCCGATCCAGTATTTCGTGTCGCGGTCTGGCTCTTCGGATTCAGTCATGCTGTTCGTAGGCCGGGCATGAGGATGGCGAACTTCCCTGTGCCGCCGCATTTGACGACGCATTGGGGGAAGTTGCGTTTGAACCAGGCGATGAAATCGGAGTCGCGCCAGCAGCCGGGGACTTTCCAATTCCAGAAGTGATAAATTTGGGGGTCAACGGAGAGGGTCAAAGCGCCCACGCCCTCGATGGAGCGGAGGTCTTGCTTGGCGTGGTCGGCGGCGATGGCGTGCTGGCGGGCGTCGGCCAGCACGGCGCGGGAGTTCCACTGCTCGAAGAGTTCGCTTTTTGCTCCTTCGGCGAGGTCGCCGGGGAGGTCGCTGAGGGCTTCTTTGAGGATTTCCATTGTCAAAAAGGGGAGCCCGGTTGCCGGTGGCCTGTCCTGAGACGAGGGGCCACCGGCAAGGGCTGGGGGGCGGGTGTTACGCGGTGGCCGCGAATTTTCCGAGGACTTGGGGGTTCGAGACGGCTACGCCGAAGATGGCGTCGCAGAAGCCACGGCGTCCACCGCCACGGTCTTCAAGCTCTTCCATGCGAGGCTTGCGATTGAACCCGATGGAAACGAGGTCCATGTCGAGCACATAGCCGCGAGCGGCTGAAACGGCGGCTGCCGCGCCATGAGCGAGGTAGGTCGAGACATGCAATGAGAGAACGCCAAAATCTCCCTCATACAAGTCGATAGTGTTCACGATTTTCTTGTCGGAAACATTGCTGTTGAAGGTGCGCACGGAGGACATGACATTCGTCGAGCCCGCTGTGGTGCGGATGAAGTTGGTGAACGCACGCTTGAGGCTGGTTCCGCAAACGAGGTCGTAGTTGCGACGAGCGCGACGGACCTTGAACATCGACTCCAACACATCGATGACATTGTTCTCGGTGAGAGAAGCGGTCGCGGTGGTGTTGATCGACGCGGCGGGGGTGCGGAACGCGGCGGGAACGGCTGTGGCCGTGTCTGCTTGCGCGGTGGATTTGATCCATTCGCCGATGCCACGGGTGCGGTAGGGGTTTGCGCCGGATTGAACTTGGCTGTCGTTGTCGGAGCCCATGATGGCTTCGATGTCCACTTTGAGTTCGACGAGGGCTTTGGCGGCGGCTTTGTTGAAAGCCTGCTTTTTGCCAACTCCTGCCAAATCAGAGACTTGCTCCACGAGATCATCGACCTGGAAGCTGCGGCGGGTTTTTTGGATGCGGCCCGAGAGGAGTTCGCGGTTCGCGTGCTGGTCGTCGAAGCTGGTGACATCATCGTTGGCGAGGACGCCAGCGGTTTGCGGGTCGTTGTAGCGGTCGGCGGGCCAGGAAAATAAAACATTCGTAGGCTCTTTTGATTTCTTGCAGAGGCTGAACAGGGGCGTGTCGCCTGGTTCGATGAGGACCATCGCGTCGGAGAGATCCTCGCGTTGGCCTTTGACTGTAGTGATGGGGGTTGCTGCCATAGTGGTGGTTTTGGGGGTTTGAGTTTTTGGGTTGGGTTAGTTGAAAAGTGAGGCGACGAAATTCTCGGCGGCATCACGGTTTCCGGACTTCTTCAACTGATCGAGCGGGTCGGCTTTGGTTTTGGTTTTGGGGGCGGCGGAGGGGCTGACAACCTTGGGAGCGACGGCGGGTTTCGCGGGAGCGGCGGGAGCTTTTGGCTTGGTCGCTGCGGATTTTTTGGCCATGGCCTCGGCTTGCTGGAAGCGGAGGGCTTGGCCGCGAATGGCGTCGCCGATGATGAGTTCGAGATTCGGGAGCTTGGCGATGCCCGGGTAAGCTTGCAGCGTGGTGAGCATCATCTTGCGGGCCGGGGATTCGTCTTGGAAAAGCTCGGGGTAAACCTGTCGGGCTTCGTGCTGGAAATTCTCGCGCTGGGCGAGGTAGTTCCGGCGGGCGGGCTCGGCTTTGAGGATTTGGCGGGCGACTCGCAGGCGCTCTTGAAGCTCTTGCTTCGTGAACTTGCGGGTAGACCCGTCTCCCATCGGCACTTCCACTTCGCCTTCCATGTCGGCTTTGGCAATGAGGTCGGGCACATTGTCGAGGACGGTGTTGGCGGCGGCGAGGCGGCTTTCGAGGATTTCGGCGGTGGTGACATCGGCGAGGGGGTCGCTGGCGTCTTGCACCACGATGGGCTGGGCTTTTGTGAGCGCATCCCGGGCGGCGGCGAGTTCGGCTTGGAGGGTGGTGGCTTGCTCCTCGGCGCTTTTGGCGCGGGCGGTGAGCTTGTCCACACGCTTGGTGAGTTTCCTCACGGCGGCGGGTTCGGCCTCTACGGTCTCCTCGTCGGGGTCTTCGTCGTCGGTGGCGTCGTCGGTTTCCTCGGGCTCGTCGTCTGCTTCGTCGGACGGATCGGACGAATTGGACGAATCTTCAGGGGAATCTTCGGTCTCGGTTTCTTCGGTTGGGGTGTTGTCAGGCGTCTCATCCGCGATTGCTTCCTGGTCGGCTTCGGGGGCCGCCGGAGATGTCTCATCCACGGTCGGGAGGGTGACTCCCAGCGCGTCGATGACTTCGCCGATGCTGAATGCTGATTCTGTCTGGTCCATGGTTTGTGGTGCGTCCAAGTCGCGGTGTCAGAACTGAGGTTTTATGCGGCTCCGCACGGTTTCCACGGAGTTCGCGGCGAGCAGTTCAGCCCTCGCTTGCGAAAGGAAATGCCTGCGAAATGCAGGGAGCGGAAGGGGGTGCTGGCGCAATGGGACTAAACGGGCACTAACGGGACTAAACGGGGGCTAAAAAGATTTGACCACAGAGGACACAGAGAGCACGGAGAGGAAGGTTGGACTCGCGGGAGCGAGCGAGTCAAAGGACACGGAGGGGGATCAATTCGTTGACGCCAACGAAATGATTATTTCTTCGCCAGGAAAGCCTCGGAGCGGGTGCGCTCGATTTCTTCGCGGAGGGTGCGGAGGGCTTCCAACCCACCGGCGCTGTGGGCGAGGAGGCCGGGGTTCTGCGCGGTCTGCGGCATACAGGTGATCTCGGCGGCGTCCTCGATGGCGTCGGTAATTTTGAGGAGCACGGCGCGGAACCAGATTTCCTCGGGCGGCACGCACCAGGCGGCGGATTGTTCCTCGGCGGTCATGCTCAAAAAGGAATGTCGGGAGACTCGGAGAGCGAGGCGGGATGGGGCTCGGCGGCGGATTCCTCGCGGGGCTTCTTCTGCTCGAAGTAGAGCTTGAAATACTTTTCGCCGGTGTCGCGGCTTTCGTTCACATACGCGCTGATCCAAAACTGGTGGCCCAAGATGATGCAGGAGCCTTTGTGCGTGGGGTGCGTTTCCTTTTCCTTTTTCTTGTTGCGGGAAAGGCTGCCGTGGTTGTCGGTGCGTTTGATGCTCATGCGAGTTTTTCGAGGTCGGCGGCGCGATACCAGGCGCGGGCTCCTTGGCGGCGAATCGGGCGGAGAATGCCGGAGTCGATGAGTTTGGTGATTTGCTTTGCGGAAACGCCCAGACGGGCCATGACATCGCGGCGGCGGAGTAGTTTCATGGATAGGGAGATTTTACGGGGGGAGGTCAAGGGAGGGGATTGACCACAGAGGACACAGAGGACACGGAGGGAGGATTTAGTAGCAGCCGCCTCCTCGGGTGCGGAGGGAGGCGGGGTCTTCGTATTCGACGCCGCTGAGGGTGATGTAGCGGAGAAGGTCGATCCAATCTTTGGTGGCTCCGCGTTTTCCGTCGCTGCCGGTCCAGGTCTTGAGGGCGTAGATGAGGTTTTGGCAACGCTCGCTGATGTAGAGCCGGGGGGAGTTGAGGGCATCGACGGGGGCTTCGTCGTTGTAGGCGAGCCAGTCGTTGATGAGGGTGACGCCTTCGACGATGGCTTGGCCGCTGGTGGCGCGGAAGTCGAGGCCGATGCGCTCGCTGCATTGCTCGATGAGCGTGCGGACGCCTTCGTGCGTCATGGTGGGGGTGTTGCCATAGCGGCTATCCATCCAACGCTCGGCGGGCTCGGCGGAGTCGGCTTTCTCGGCGGCTTCGATGATTCGCTTGTAGTCCTCGAAGCCAAACCCGGCGCATGCTTTTTGCGCGGGGCCGGGGCGTCCGTCTTGCAGCTTGCCATCGGCTTCGGCCCACGGGCCGGGATAGCCGACGCCTTCGATGTAGTCGAGCTGGTCGGGGAACTCGCGGTAAATCCAGCACCGGCCATCGGGGGTGAATCGAATCCACAACATGGCCCAAGTTTTCCCTTCGCCGGGATCGACGAAATGGAAGACGGTTCCCTCCTTGGGAACTTTGTCGTGGGGGACGACATGCACATTCTCGCGGAATTTCGGGAACATGGAGAGCCGCGCTTTGGTGGGGACGCCGTAGGCTCGCATGAGGATGCGTTCGCGGTTGCTGCCGCGGAGTTCGGTCTCCATGGCCTCGGGGTTGCCGAAGGGGTTGTCGGCGGTGTGGAAATAAACCACGCGGGCTTTCTCGCGGGTGCATTGCTGGACGCGGGGGACGCTCTCGACGCCGAGGAGATGGCCGTCGCGGTAGCGGGGAAGGAGCGGGGCGGGGCATTCCTCCAAGGTCTTTGCTCCATCGAGGTATTCTTTGACCGTCGTGGTGTAGCCTTCGACCGGCGTGAAGCCGATGCCGAGCTCGCCGTCGCGGGTGAGCAAGCGGAAGCGCAGGGCTTCGAGCCAATCCGGGGTGACAAGTTCGTCGGCCCATACGAAATTCAACTCCGCGCCTTCGATGGAGGTGACATCCATGCTGTAAAACTTGAACCAGCACTGCGAGCCATTCGGCAGGACGAAGGAGTTTTCGGTGAAGCCGCCCTTCTGCGAGTAGGTGATGTTGGCGACGGCACCTTTTTTGAGTTTGCCGCTGGCGCTGGGTTTCCACTCTTTCGGCAAATACTCCCACAAGTAGGGCTGCTGGTTTTGAATGCTGGCGGCTTCGGTGGATTGGAGGCACCAGACTTTCGCGCCGGGCTTCTCGACGAGGTGCTGCATGGCGCGGCGGGCGAAGTAGCGGGACTTGCCGGAGCGGTTGCCGCCGAGGATCAAGAGTTCGGTGACGCCTTTGGGGAATTTCTCGCGGAGGCTGTCGTAGGCGGAATCGGCTCGCTGCCAGGCGGGGTTTAGCCAGCCGTAGCGCCAAGGGTCTTCGACCATGCGGGCGATTTGCTCCTCGCGCTCGCGGTGGATGGCCAGCAGTTGGGCCTCGGTGGCGGCGAGCTTTTGGCCTCGGTAGCGGACGACGAAACTGCCATCGGCGCGGCGGCCTTCGACTTCGATGGGCGGGATGACGGGGTTTGGGGTTTGCGGGATCATTTGACCACAGAGGACACAGAGGGCACAGAGGAGGTTTTGAGTTCGGATTCGCGGAGGCTTAACCAGGTGATGGCGCGTCCGGCGTCGCCGACATCTTCGGGGGTGACGCAGAGGTCGGAGATGATGCCGTGGTCTTGCAGGAGATTGAGGGCGTGGGTGGGATCGAAGCGGCGGGCGGTGAGGTAGTCGCGGAGGGAGTTCATGGCTCTAGGGTTTGCAGGAGGCGGTGGATGCGAAGGGTGGCGAGGATGCGGATCAAGTCGCGGTAGGGGCCGCGATATTCGGATATGGCTAGATTGATCCAGTTGGCGTCGTGCTTGTCGGTGTCGAGATGCACAAGCGGCGGCAAGCATTGGCGGTTGATGTCGCTTTGGAGCTGATCGAGGTATGTCATGCGGAAACGAAAGCGGCGATGCGGGCGAGCCAGTGGGTGGCTTGCGGTTTGGGCTTGGGTTTGTAGGTTTTCTTGACTTTGGCTGGCCGCCAGGGAAACGGGCCGGGCCGCAGGGTCTCGGAGGTGTTGAACCGGTGGCCGTTCTCGCACAGGCGGCGGCGCACAAATTCCTCTCCTACCGGGCGGCAAGAAAGAACCCGCGTTTCGGCTTGGCAGGTGGGGCAGGTCATTGCGAGACAGGCTCTTTTTTGCAAAGTATCGCAAGCATTCCGGCAGCAATTCGCCCATCCGAATCGTCTTCAAAAAATTTCATTATGGCCTTTCGGATAATGTCCCGCGCCTCGTCGCGCTCGCGTTCCATGCGGCGGCACAATTCAGCGGGAACCGTTGCACACGAATAAAATCCAATGTGTCCGGAAACTTTAGCGTCGGTCTCCGGTGTAGCCCGCTCCGTGTTCTCTGTGTTCTCTGTGGTCAATTTCATGGATGGGGCTCGGCGGGATAGTCTTGGAAGTGGCCGGATTTGACGACGAGGCGGCGGGCGTTTTCCACCAGATCGAAGAAGATTTCCTGCTCGGTGATGTCGCGGGAGTATTCGGGCGCTCGGACATAGGTGAGGATGTCGCGCAGGCTGGCGGCTAACTCGGTGGCGAGCTTGCAACAATGCGCGACGCCGGGGTGGTCCTGCCACTCGCGGCGGCAGGCGGGACAGGCGATCAAGGGGTCGATGGATTGGCTCATAATTCAAAGAAGCGGTCGATGGGTTGTTTGCCGAGGTGGAGGCGCTGGATTTCGGCTTCGATCTCGGCGAGGACGGCCCATTGCTCGCGGGTGTAGGTGCCGCGAAATGGGAAGTCGCATTTCAAAAACCTGCCGTTCTCGAAGGTGATGACGATGTTTCCGAGGCTGTGGTCGGAGTCGTCGGTGAGGCGGTAGGTGTGCTCGGTGAGCGTGCGGGTGGATTTGTGGTTGAGGGTCATTTGGTGGGTGCGATGGGTGGTTCGGGGAATGGTGCCCAGTGGACGACTTGGGATTCGATGCGGTCGCCGGAGACGAATCGCCAGACTTCGCCATCGTGGAAGCCGGTCCAGACTTCGCCATCGGCGAGGTGGACGAGGACGGTGGTGTCGCTATCTGGCAGCCCGCGCTTTGCTGGCGACCAGGTGATGATGGAGTCGGTTGTTTTATTTTTCATTTCTGCCTTTCGTTCTGGTTGTTGCTGTATTGTTTTTCGGTGACATTGCGGAAGACGGTGTGCTGGCCGATGAAGTTCAACTTGATCTCGGGGGTGGGGCCGTTTCTTTGTTTTGCCAAGATGAGCAGGGTGTTGTGATCCATGGGCTCTTCGTCGGCGTCGCGTTTTTTGTTTTTGTCGAGGCGATGAATCAGCAGAACGGTGTCGGCGTCTTGCTCGATGCTGCCGGACTCGCGGAGGTTCGAGAGCTTGGGCTTGGAGCCTTCGTCGGCGTCGCGGTTGAGCTGGGCGAGGGCGATGATGGGGATGTTGAGTTCTTTGGCGGTGGTTTTGATGGCTTTGCTGATCTCGGAGACTTCAAGGGCGCGGCTCTCCCCTGCCCTCTTGGAGCTGCCGTGCATGAATTGCAGGTAGTCCACGACGATGAGGCCGAGGCCGTGCTGGGTCTTGGCGCGGCGGGCGCGGGAGCGGAATTGGGCGACGGTGAGGCCGGGGGTGTCGTCGAGGTAGAGCTTGGCCTGGGCGAGGCGACCGGCGGCGGCTCCGACTCCGGAGAGCTGGGCGGTGCCGAGGAAGCCGTCGCGGATGCGCTGGAGATCGACCCCGGCTTCGGAGCAGAGGGCGCGGACCATGAGTTCGGTGCTGGGCATTTCGACGGAGAAGACGAGGGTGGGCACAGCGGCTTCCATGGCGGCGTGGAGGGCGAATTGCATGCCGAGGGCGGATTTGCCGCAGGCGGGGCGGGCGGCGATGATGATCATTTGCCCGCCGAGGAAGCCCCCGGTAGAGCGGTCGAGATCGTGGATGCCGGTGGAGAGGCCGACGCATTTGCCTCGGTTGGCGTAAACTTTCTCGATGTGATCCACGGCGGCGAGGACGGCGGTTTTGCAATGGGAGACGGGGTTTTCCCTGGTGGATTGCTCGCGGAGGCCGTAGAGGGCGACTTCGCAGCGTTCCATCGCATCGTCGGTGGTGAGGGCGGGGTCGTTGGCGGCTTCGGCCATGGCGAGGGCGGCTTGGCGCATGGAGCGGCGTCGCCAGATGTCGAGGACTTCGGCGGCGTAGTAGCGCCAGTTGGCCGTGACGGCGAGGTCTTGGACGAGATCGGTGAGCCCCTGATGGCCGCCGCATTCTTCGAGCTGGCCGAGCTTTTCCAACTCGGTCGTAACCAAGATGAGATCGACGGGCCGGGCCTCTTGGCGCATGGCGGCGAGGCAGGAGAGGATGAGGCGGTGGGCGGGGTGCGTGAGCTGGTCGGGGCTCACGACCTCCAACACGGCATCGGCGTGGCGGCCATCGGCGATGGCGGCTCCGAGGACGGCTCGCTCGGCGAGGAGGTTTTCGGGTAGGGAGCTTTTCATCAGGCGGCGAGGGCGGCGAGCTTGGGCGAGGCGGCGGCAGTGGCGATTTTCAAATCCGCGCCGAAGCCGAGGAGGTGGAAGACTTTGACAAAGACGGTGGGGTTCGTCTCATAGCCGATGAGTCGGTGCTGGATGGCGTCGGACTCAGTGAGGATGGGCTGGCCATTCTCGTCGTAAATGGTCTCGTAGAGAGGTTCTTCGACGGGGCGGGCGGTGTAGATGCCGACTTGCCAGCGGAGGAAATCATTCACGCAATCGGGGTAATGGCGGGTGACGACGCGGGGGCCTTCAGTGGCTTCTTGGATGGTTTCGATGTAGTTGATCATGTTGTTTTTATTTGGTTTATGCTGCGGAAAGTTCGCGTTGTTTTTCGCGGACCCAAGCTTTCATGCTGTCGGGGAGTGCGGCCCAGGTGGTGAGGTTGCATTCGGGGTGCTCGGACTCGATAAGGTCGCGCCAGCCAGTGGGTTCGACGGGGGCGGAGGGCGCGGCGGTGGGGTTGTAGCCGGAGCGGGTGGCCCAATCGGCGGCGCGGGTGACTTCGGCGAGGAGGTTATTCAGAAGGGTGGATAAGTCCTTGCGGCGGAACTGCGCGGCGACGCCTTCTTTTTGCCGGTAGGCCCATTCGAGGGTGCGCCACTCGTCTTCGGTGAGGGCCGCCGCGCTTTTTTTATTTTTTTCCCAAGCTCGGAGGGAGGAAGTGTCGAGCGGGGTGGAGTCTCGAAGGTTGAAGAGATTTCGGATTCGTGTCAGGAGAGGATCGGGAGTTGCCGTTGCGGAAGTCTCGGATTCGAGCAAAAGAGTTTCTCCTTCTCTTTCTATTTCTCCTTCTCCTTCTCTTTCTCTTGTAGCTTCCAAGGAGCTACCAAGCCCCTTCGGGCATGGAGAGATTTCGGGATATTCTTTCAGAATCAAAAGGCAGACTTCTTCGGGGACATTCTCCATTTGCTTGCGGATGCTTTTTGCCATGTGAGAACGCACAAGCGACTGCCCGAAACCGAATTGCTTACGAATATAATTGCGGCACCATACCCCTCGCTCGGTGCGGACGAAGCCCCTCGGAAGCCCCTTGCAAGCTCCTTCGATGACATCGAAAGGGGCTTCAATGTCGCGGGAGAACTTCCGAGGGGTGATCTCGACATAGCCGAGAAGGTTGACTTTGGTGAGAACCCAGAAAACGGCGAGCTTTTCGGTGTCGTGGAGTTCCATGAAATCGGGGTCGTCCCAGATTTCGCTTTCGATTTTTGCGTTCATAATTAGTAGTTGCCGAAGCGGCGTTTTTTCTTTTTTGAGGGTGGGGTGTTTTTTTCGAGCCAGCGGTTGCAGGCGGCGTCGATGTCTTTGCCGCCACCGCTTGGGAATTTCCAACCGGCGCGGGCGTCGTCGCGGTCGTAGGTTTCTAGGAAATGCTGGCCGTTTTTTTTCATGGTTGGCTGGGGGAAGGGAGTCGGTCGATGAGGCGGCGGAGGCAGGCGGTCGTCATGAGGGCGTCTTCGAGGGCGTTGTGCGTGGCACTGCTGCGCGAGAAGCCCATGGTGGCGGCGATGTGGTCGAGGCTGAGGCGGGGCAGGCCGTCCTTGCCCTCGGGGAGCGGGAGCCGACCGGCCTCGTAGGCGAGCCAGGCGGCGGCTTGGAGGTCCACGCTCTTGTGCATAGGCCAGGTCATGCCGTGGCGAGCGAACCCGGCGCGGAGGAAGTCGCGGTCGAAGGCGACATTGCACCCGGCGAGGATGCTGAATCGGCGTTGGTGCAGCCAAAGGGCGAGGTCTTGGAGGACATCGCGCTCGGGGCGTCCGTTTTTTTCCAGAAATTCCAAGGTGAAGCCGTTCTTGGCGAGGGCTTCGGGCTCGGTGATCCAATCGGCATGAGGGCGGATCAGGCCGACAAATGCCTCACCATCTAGGCTATCCACGGCAGCAACGCTCAGGAGGGCGTGGCGCTCGGGATCGAGCCCGCCGGTCTCGGTATCAATAACGACAAGACGGGACTTCATGCGGACCTCCTTGCGCGGCGGGCGCGAAAGGCAGCCAAGAACGAGGCAGCGGTGATGCGGGGGGATTGTTTTTCCAGAAATCGGCGGAACAAAGCCGCTGATTCCGAGGCGGTGGTATAGAGGGTGACGGGTGGTTTTTTCATAAAATCGAGGGAAAGGGTTCGACTACAAGGGGATCGTTCGTGCGGCGCACACGGACGACGGCGTTTTTTTTGAAGCAATGGCTGAGGCGGAGCGGCACGCGCATCCGTGCACGGGTGAAGCCCCCCGACCCATCGGGAACGGAGAGCGTGAGGAACTGCTTGTTTAGCTCATGCCCAAGGAGGCGGGCATTGATGTATTCCGGCGCGGGAGGCGTCGGCGTATCCTGAGCCAGAGAAGGCTCGGGCGCGGCGTTTTTTTGTTTTTTATTGCTCATGGTAGGGTTGATGAATCCGAGGCGTCCTGCGGGGCAGCAGAGACCCCTTTGTCAAAAATTTTCTGTGAACCCAAACCAGTGGGTTGTGATGGGGGGGGTGCAAAATCCGCGACCCCCTCCCCCCCCTCCTGATCGACCAGCCCGGGCACGGCCTCGACCGGCTCGGCACCGGCGGCGTCGGGCGAAGTGGCGGACAAAGTGGCTGACATCGCCGAGCCTCTATCTGTAAAGGAGGACAAAACATCTGATAACGAATCAGAGACAACCAGGGCGACGGCTTCGGCAGGCATCCCGGCAGGCAGGGCAGCGGCCCCCTTTTGTTCCGGCGCGTCGGCGCTTGGACCGGTTAGCGGCAGCACCTCGGCCTCGAGGACCGGCAGCGAGGCCAGCATCTCGGCGAGCTTGTCCTGGCTAACCTCGACCCGCTCGACGCGGGCGGTGGCCTCGCCGCTGAGGAGTTGCATCTTGTCCACCATCACGGCGGCGACGATGGCCGCATCCTTCGCGCTAGTGATCGAAGGCACCAACTCGATAGCCCTCTCTACTGAAAGCCGAGCAGCCCGACGAACATCCCTCAATAAATCCTTTTTATCCTGCTCTATAGAAAATCCTTCCCGATCCCTCACGGCGCAAACCGTGTTTCGACTCACCCCAAGCGCCCGAGCCTGGGCGGAAATACTCAACCCCTCGGCGCTCATCCGAATAATTGCCTGGTAAGCATCCGGCCGGCGGGCCAGCAAACGCTCGCCGGTGAACTCCCCGACGCCTTCGAGCTTCTCTGCACTCAATTCCTCAAAATTAAAAAGAAAAGGCGAGGCGGCGGCGGCTGCTTTCACAGCCTGCAATGGGGTGTTTCCCTCTGGGGTATTCACCCCATCAGAATTTTGGGCGCAAAAAAAAGCCGGATCGGCGGCAGGGTCCGGCATGGCTTAGGCGTGAGCGAAAAGATTGCGGCGGTGCGCTGGCCGAGCTGGCCGGGCGTGGGCTCCCTCGATCCGGCATTGATCCAGCACCCGCTGGACCTCGCTCTCAGGAATCAAGACCCGATCCCCGAGGCGGACATGGCCAAATGTGCCATCATGCAGCCGGAGGTGCATTCCCGCCCGCGAAATCCCCAGGATCTTCGCCAGCTCAGTCGGCGAATAATGTTTCTCGATCATCGGGACACCCTCCAAGTCAGCGCCGCCAAAAAAAGCGCCGGACTGATCGCCCCGGCAAATTCCCAGGCATAACCCGCCAATCGTAAAAAATCCGCGCCGCTCATCGCTCCACCTCCACGGAAAAAGGCCGCAGCCCGAAAATTTCAAAAAACCTCGCCCGCGCAGCCTCCCGGCTAGCCGCCCGCACATAGTCCCCGAAAGGCCCGGTAAACGGATCTACCGCCCGGCATAAAAAAAGGCGGCTCATATTTGCCCCTCCTGCTCTTTCGCCTTGGCGACCGCTTTCACTAACAACTGCCGCACGATGGCGGCCCGGCTCACCATCTGGCGCTTTGCCAGGGCGGTGATGATCAAATCGACCTCTGCGGGGACTTGCGTTTGTATTGTTTTCATTTGAGTTGCCTGGGGCATTCACCCCAGTTGCAAGTTTTCTTATAAGAATTCTTATAAGCGTCAAACAAAAAAATTGAAAAACTTTGAAAATCTTTGAAGTTGATTCCATGCCCAAAAAAACCAACGGACCCGGCAAGGATTCCGTTCTCATCAGCACCTCGGTCGATAGTTCGACATTTGAAGAAATCACACGCCTAGCCGCTGAGAGCGGCATGACCAAAGGCGGCTGGGCTCGCGCCGCCCTTACCGACGCAGCAAAAGAACACGCCGTTTTTAAACAACAAAAAACAACCAGCTTCCAAAAAACGGGAAAAGCCTCACCCCAGAGCCCGCAAGCCCCTGCTGGTGTCAAAACCCTGAGAGCGTCCGAGAGTTTCGATTCTACGCCCTCAACAGCTACAGGGAAAAACTCCCACCCGGCTGGATAGGCCAGATCCACGACCTCACCAGCCACCAGCCACCAGTGAAAAAACTTCTTGCCCTGCTCGCCCTCCTCCTCACCGGATGCGCCACCCAGCCCGACCCCCGCGAGACCTACGCACCCCGCGCCATCCTCGCCGAGCCCCCCATCGAGATCACCATCCACACCAGCCCACCCGGCGGCATTGTGGACTGGAACGGCAATGTCCTCGGCGCGGCCCCCGTCGTCCTAAAAATCCGCCCCGACACCACTTTCGCAGGCCGCCCACGCTGGCCCGAAACCGGAGCCCTCACCCACTACTTCCGCGCCCGATGGCCCAACGGAGCCCGCGCCTTCGAGATTTTCCAACCCTCCGAAATGCCCCCGCAGCACATCGCCATCGTTTGCCCTGGCGCAGCAAATCCCCTCCTCGATTCCCTCCGAGCCGACGCAAAAACTCTCACGCAGAAAAAAACCCGCTGACCCGCAGAGCCCCATTCCATCGGCCTCCGCGCCTGTCAACAAAAATCTCAAAAAAAAGTTTCAGCAAAAAACAAAAATACCCTTGCGCTCCTTTTGTTCCTTTATACATTCAAAAACCAAGCGAGCCAAACGGCCCGCCTCGGTCCAGCGAATCTGGAAAAAATAAAGACCTCGGCCCGGCGAATCCGGGAACCAAAAAATGGAAAACCAAACCTATCAAGTCATCACCGACCGCCTCGTTACTATGCTGGAATCCGGCACGATCCCCTGGCGGAAACCCTGGGCAGGCGCTTCCGGCTTCCCGAAAAACCTCATCAGTAAAAAAGAGTATTCCGGCATCAATTTCTGGATGCTCCACAGCGCCCCTTTCGGCAGCCCCTACTGGCTCACCTTTAAGCAAGCCAAAGAACTTGGCGGCACCGTCCGCAAAGGCGAAAAAGGAACCCCCGTCATCTTCACAAAAACCCTGCCTCCGAAAGTTGTCGATGTCCCCACCGGCAACGGCGGATCGGAAAAGATGATCGACGGCAAAAAACTCGGCGGGCGTATGCTCAAGTATTACACCGCTTTCAATGTCGAGCAATGCGACGGCCTCACCCTGCCCGACGACGGCCCACGCCACCAGCACGACCCCATCACCAGCGCCGAAGCCATCCGCGAAGGCTACCCTGGCCCCACCATCGCCCACGGCGGAGGCCGCGCCTGCTACAGCCCAGCCCTTGACCTGGTAAAAATGCCCGAGCCCGAGCGTTTCGAGCACCGGGAAGAGTATTACAGCGTATTATTTCACGAGCTCGCCCACAGCACCGGCCACAAGTCCCGCCTCGCCCGCATCACCGAAACCGCCAATTTCGGAAGCGAAAACTACGGCAAGGAGGAACTCGTCGCCGAAATGGCCAGCGCCTACCTCTGCGGCCATGCCGGAATCGAACAAGCCACCCTCGAAAACTCCGCCGCCTATTTGAAAGGCTGGATCGACGCCATCAAAGGCGACACCAAGCTAGCCATCAGCGCCGCCAGCGCCGCCACCAAAGCCGCCAACCTCATCCTCAATAAATAAACCGTTCCCCCCAGGACAACCCAACAACCAACCCGCGCCGGACGGTTTCCGGCATCTTAAAAAATGACAACAACCACACCACACACACCCGGCCCCTGGAACGCAGACAAAAATTTCATGGGACCAGACACCTACGGCGACGGCAATTCGATTCCCGTATTTCCACGCGGCGGCGGCGTCGCCATTTGCGATGTCGTAGCCGTCACAGGCGAGGGACTTTCCAGGCCCGATGTTCAAGCTAGGGCAGAAGCCAACGCTCGCCTGATTGCCGCCGCGCCGCAAATGCTCGAAGCACTCCGCGCCGCCCTTGAAGCCATGGGCGACACCTACGACGCCCGAGACGCCGCAGGCACCGAGGGTGAGCAGCTCCGCGACCAGATCGCCGAAGCCATCGCCGCCGCAACTGGCGAGCCTGCCGACTATTGACACCAACCAAAAAACCAACCAAACCAACCCAAAAAATGAAAATCCAAGAAATCAACACCCTGCTCGACACTATTAACAACCTCGAAAAGCCCGAGGAAATCGCCCAAATCCTTTGCGTTCCAAACAACGAAGACGGAAGCATCCACGCCGAGACAACCTTGCAAGACGCCATCGACGACGGAACGCTTTGGATCTCGCTCGACATTTACGCCTACCGAACCTTTTCGGCAGCCGACGAACTTAAGCGAGGCAACGCCCGGGACAACATCATTTCCCAAATTGAAAAAATGCCAGGCGTCGCCGAAGTCGTGCAAGACGGGACTGCTGATCATGTCGATTACGGAAACAATCCCGCTTTCCGCGTAATTCTAAAATGACCCCCGACCAACTCACCCGCGCCGCCTCCTCGATGGAGGCGGCGCTTGCCCGTCTCGACATCCAGCCCGGCCACACCACCGAGGCCCAGCTTGCCCAGGACGACGCCGAAATCCTCCCCGCCCTGGTGGACGGCCAGCCGGTAACTACCCCCGAGCCGGAATAAAACAAAGCGGATGGCCGCGAAAATTAAAACCAAACCAACCCACCACCATAAAAATTCAACCCGCGCCGGACGGCTTCCGGCACCGAACCATGAAAGCAACTTCACGAATCACCCTCAGCCCCCGTCGAAAACAACCCTGCGGACGGACGCAAAATTTCCCCCATAAACTCTACACCGGCCTCGCCCTACTCACCGACTCCGCCAAACGCGTCACCGAAGAGATCGAAAACCCCATTGCTACAAAAATCAACATCCAGTTTCTTGCTCTCGCCATCGAAAACGCCGAGACAATCCTAATCAAATATCCAACCACACAATGAACGACCAACAACTCCACGGCAACACCGGCAACCGGCACGCCGCCCGCGACCCCGAAGCCGAAAACATGACCGCCAAAGTCCTCTTCTTCTGCTACCCCGAAGAAAAGAACGCCTGGGTCCGCGCCGCCAAGCCCGAAAAATTAAGCGCCTGGATACGCCAGCAACTCAACAAAGCCACCGGACGCCCCACCCAACCCACCGAAGAAGAACGCCGCCGAATTAAAATGTAAAGTGGCGACCAAAGTGGCGGACGCACAACTTAAATTATTGCAACATAATGATAGATTCAGAAACTACGGATCAGAAGGTTGAAAGTTCGAGTCTTTCCGGCTGCATTCCCCTCACCCCCTCAAAGTGGCGACCATCTCCGGTTTCCCTAGGTAACTTGTCAGAAACTTCCAGCTTTTGACTGTCTAATGCGTTTACCCCATCCAAAGAATTTCACATTGAAGTGGTGGACAAAGTGGCGGACAAAAGTGGCGACCGTATGAGAAAACACAACGAGGTTTCGGTTTACTGGAAAGAATCACGCAATGGCTGGTATTACCGCGTGCAGCTTGACGGCAAGCGGGTCGAGAAGGCGACGGGGGTTTCGATCAACAACAAAGCCGGTCGGGCGGCAGCGGAGGCGAAGGCGAAAAAGATCGCCGAGGGATTGCGCTCGGGCAACGAGGAGGAGCTGGCGAAGGTCGTCCGGCGTCCAGGCTATGCCACGGCGGGCGAGATTGTGGACCGGTTCAAGCTCCATGGCCCCGGCGGATCGGCGGTGAAGGCTGCGAGCGGCTTTGCCAAGTATGTCGCCGAGGCGAGCGGCAAGGCGGATTGGCGCGGCGTGTCCTCTCATTCGGTTCTCACGGCTCCGGTCTTGAGGAATTGGATCACGGCGCGGCTGGCGGCGGGCTGCACCGAGGCGGGCGTGAGATCGAGTGTGCAGACGGTCAAGCAAGTGGTGGCCCAGCGGCGAATGCACCTCTTCGCGGATTTGACGCTGCCGGATTTGACCGAGTTCTGGAAAGTCTCGGGCGGAAAAGCCCAGGATCAAAGCTATGAGCCCATTCCCCGCGACATCCTGCGGCGGATGGATGCGGCGGCGAGGATTCCCCTGCGGCGGGAAAATCCTCGAGTGTGGGCGATTTACTGGCTGATGCGGCGGGCGGGGTTGCGAAACTCCGAGGTGGCCAAGCTGCGGTGGGATTGGGTGGATTGGCTTCCCAACAAGCGCGGCGTCGATTTGGTTCTCATCAAACGCCCCGACTTCCACAGCAAAAATGGAAAATATGGCCGCGTGCCGGTGAATCTCCGCCTGATGCGATTGATCCAGGCCGCGCTTGGCGAGGGCGAGTATGTCATTCCCCGCGCTCACAAGACCGAGGCCGACGACCTGACGCACGATGGTATCAACGGATTTGCGCGGCGCTTCATCCCCGACGGGGCGAAGGGAGCCTATAATCTGCGAAAGGAATACGGCAGCCGGATCGCCCAGCGGGACGGCCTGGAGGTTGCGGCAAAGCTGCTGCGCGACTCGATGGATGTCGTCGAGAAGCACTACCACGCCCTGCTGGAGAGGCCGAAGCCGCTTTAATTACCCTCGGGGCTGGAAAAATTGGCCGAGGGGGTGTGCAAAAATCACGGCCCGACAGGGGCGAGCATGTCGGATTGGGTGGCGGCGCGGGTGGCTTGGAGGGCGTCGTATTCCTGTTTGGCGCGGGTCTTGAGGTCGGGGCGAGACAAGAGGATGCGGTATTTGGCGGCGGTGCTGGCTTTCTCCAGGGCGCGGGTCATGGCTTTGGCTTTGATATCCCATGTGGCTTTGTCGTAGCGGGGATCGGAGAGGACGAACTTCTCCAGCGCGGCGATACTGAGGGCTCCCATGTCTTTCTGCATGGCGCTGATTTCTTCGGAGGTGAGGCGGACTTTGACGCCTTCGACGGTGAACTCCGGTTTGACCTGGTTGGGGATGGCTCCGGCCTCGGCGGTGTATTTGTAAACCTGGCTCATCTCGGTGAGCGCGGGGCTGCCTTTGATGTAGGAGACCATCGAGGGATTGAAGAGGACATTGAAGAGCGTGTTGCTGTCCTTGGCCCAGCGCTCGACGGGTTGCCCGGTGATGTCGTATTTCGGCGGGAGGGTTTGGCTTTGGCCGGGGAGCTGCGCCTTGAGTTCGTTGATGAATTGCCGAGCCGGGGAGCTGTCGCGGGTTTCGCGAGCGGCGTTGTCGGTGAGTTGCATCCATTGCCGGGCGGCGGTGGGGATGAAGGTGCCGGGGGCTTCGGCGGCGGTTTTGAGGAGAGCGCCGGGGATGTTGTCGTAGCCGACATCGCGGGCGAATTGATTGAGGCCGGTGAGAAGCGGCTGCTCGACGAGGGAGTTCATGGCTCCGGTGGCTGCGCCGCCTGCGTAGGCGAGCCAGTTGAGGCCGGTGGCGGCGAGGCTTTGCTTCTTGCCTGCGAGGATGTCTTGCTTGATGGCTTCTTGATTCTCTCGGGAGTAGGCCCCCATGGCGACGCCGATGGATAGTGGCTGTGCCCAATCGTAGCCGATCACCATGTCGTCGCGCTGTTGTTTCTGAGGGGTCCAGAAATTGCCGGTCATGAGGGCACGCTTGAGCGCATCGACATTGAGTTTGTAGGCTCCCCAGCCCATGGCGCGGTTGAGATTGCGCTTGTCTTCATCCTTGGCGTCGCTTCCAGCGGAGATGATGCCGAGGTGGGCGAGCCAGTAGCCGGTGGCGACGAGGCCGGTGGTGCCGACGAGGGCGCGGGAGAAGGAGTCGGCGAAGGCTTTTTGGTCAAACTCGCGGGAGCTGGAGAGCATCGGCGCGAGGCTTTCGTAGGCGGTGCGAATGAATCCGAGGGGGGAGAATTCCACGGCGCGGGTGAGGATCGAGCCGGGGACTTGGGTGAATTTCATCAGCAGGGAGCCGATGCCCCAGCGTTGATTGAAATTAAGGACGCGGCGGAGGCCGCCCAGCGTGCGGCTGGCGGCGTTGTCATCTTGGTAAATGGCGCGGCCAGCATCCATGCGGGCGGCTGCCACCATGTCGGTATCGGGCGCGAGCATGGGCGTGCCATTCGCGGCGGCAGCTTTCATGCGGGTGTCGAGGCTGGCGCGGAAGGCGGATTCGTAGAATCCCCGGTCGGAGATGGAGAGGACGAGGCCGAGAGTGGATTCCAGTTGGCGCAGGACCGGGGCGGTGAAGGTGGGGCCGCTGAGAGCAGAGATGTCGGAGGCGTTGTATTTACCCGAGGATTGGAGGCGACCAAGGCGGACGAGGGTATCGACTCCTTCGGCGATGCTGGCGATGCGGCCACGGCCTTCCGAGCGGGCGAAGTCGTAGCCTGCTTTGATGTCCCCTACCCCGGCTCCGAGGCCCATGAGGCGTTCACCGAGTGAGAGCCCTGTGCGGGTGCGCTGGCCGGTTCCCAGGGAAACCAAGGCATCCATCGGCACGGAGACGGCATCGGCGGCGAGGTCGGCCCCGGCCATGAGAGTGTTGCCAACCACATTTCGGATCACCGTTTTAGGATTCAGCAGCATGGCAATGGTCTGGAGGGTGTCCACTTTGTCGAGGAAGCCCGGCGGCATGAAGTCGCGGTAAACGACATCGAGGGCTTCGGCGGCCTTGACGAGCTTAATGCGGGGGTCGGTGGCTTTCTCGTGCTGGGCGAGGATGCGGCGGACCTTGGCGCTGTGCTCGGCGCTCCAGTGCGGGATGCCAAGCATCTTGGCCATGCCTGCGTGCAGGCTGGCATCGGTGAGTTTGCCTTCGCGGTTGAGGCGGATGAGGGAGCCGAGCTTGGATTTATCCAGGCGGCGGTCGGAGTCAGCGGTGGCGAGGAGGTCTTGGAGGACTTTGGCGCGGGTGTCCTGCGTGGTCTTGAGGAAATCGCGGACGATGCTGCCGGAGATGCGGGCGGCTCCTTTGTCTGAAAGACCTTGGCCGGTGAGGATGGATGAGGTGGCGGCTTGGGCGGCAAGCGGTGTGGGTGCGCCGAGGATGGCTTCGCGGATGGCGATGTTGACTTGGACGGCATCGACTCCGGCGGGGAGTGAGGATTTGATGAGGTCTTTATTCCCGACGATGGCGGCGGTGGTGGAGTCGCGCCGGAGCTTGTCCACTTCGCCTTGCAACTGCCCGGCCTCGGTGATCTTGGCTTGGATATCGGCCTTCTGCTTATCCGTCTTAGCGGGCTTGGTGGCGGCGGCTTGGAGTTGGCTTTGAGCGAAAAGCTCGATGCCTTGCGGCCCGAGGCGGCCGATCATCGAGAGCGCTTGGATGGCGCGGCCTTGGTCGGTGGCGCGGGTGGCCATCATGTTGGCGATGGATGCGGCATCGGCATGGCGGTTGCGGTTTTGGAGTTGCGCCATGAGTTCCATGCCGGTGGCGTAATCCTCGGCGGTGGGCTGCCAGCCTTCGATGGCAGGCTTGCCCATGAGGTCGGTAAAGGCGGTGTCGATGCTGCCTGCGGAGTCGATGCGGGCGCGGGCGTTGGCGAGGGTTTGGGCGTTCGAGACGGGATCGTAGTCCAGCGAGGTGAGGCGGGATTTGACTTCGGGCGCAACGCCAGGAGCGGCTTGGAGGGATTGGCCGAACTTGCGGGGCTTGGGTTCCGAGGTTTTGGGCGTGCCGATGTTTACGCTCCCACGCTCGCGGGCTTGGGGAAGGTAGTTGCCCCCGGAGACGGCTTGCCAGACTTCGGAGAGAAATTCGCGGACGGCTTCACCGAATTGCTGCACCATGCGGCCTGCCCATGCGGCGAAATCCATTCCGGCCTCGTAGAGATTTTGACCGGCTTGGATGAGGTCTTCGCGGGATGGGATGAGGACGCTGCCCGCTTCGCCTTTGCGGTTGCGGGGGGCGGGATTGGTGGACGGAGCGGTCGTTTCTACCGCGCCAGTAGATGACGCGGGAGATTCAAAAGAATCCAGACCAGCTTCAGTGACTTGCTCCGGCGTGAAGACGGACATTTGCAAGTCGAGAGGGACAACGCCTTCTTCGGTTTTCACGAAATTGTCTGGCTTGGCATCAACAATAGCGACGCGATCGGAGGGGCGAAACCATCCGAAATAAGAGCCTGGGACAGGCAGAAACCCGTCGCCTTTTAGACGATCAGAAATTTCTTGAAGACTTGGTGATTCGGTTACTTCAAACCATTGTTGGGATACGACAAATGAGGGCTGCCCAGGCGGTTCGAAAAGAACCATGCTCGGCTTGTCGGAGACGGAGACACCTTCCAAGCGTATGTCGCTTTTGAAAACAGCTACCTGTAATGCTTGGCGTTGGAGGTATTCGGAGGGAGTGGCGTTGGCTCGATCCAGTTTGCCGTTTTTAGAAACTGGAATTTGTCCATAGACACCGGGCCAGGTTCGTTTGACAGCTCGGTTGTCGGATTGGCGATAATGAACTTCGTGCTCGCTGGTGGAGTTTGAAATGATTGGCAGGGAATCAACCTGCTCGGGCTTGATTAGATTGCCTTGGGAGCGTGCCCAGCCAACAAGAGATTCCGTCTGGCGGACTCTTGATGCATCTCGGTCTGTCGCTTCGCTTGTTCCGGAGTTATTGATTTCGGACGAGGCTTTGAAGAAAGCGCTTGAAAGATTCGCTGGGTTTCCGGGCCCACGATCACTTGGGGAATTTGCATTTTCATATACAGGTAATGTTTCGTTTGACTGAACGGCTGCGTCAACCCCCGCAATCGAACCGCCCTGCGAAGGTTGCCCTGCTGTTTCGGCGGCCCGCTGGTCTTCGGGCATGGTTTGGTTTGTAGGATTCTCGATTTGAAAATCAAGAGAAGATTGAACAGATACCGGCGCGGATGGGGCGGGATTAACTGCTGGGTTAACTGCGGCAGGAGACGGGGCGAAAGGATCGGCGGGTGCTGGCTGGGGCGGGGCGAAGGGGGAGCCGAAGGTTTCGTCGAGGGCGGCTTGGTCAATGGCGATCTGCGGGGCGCGGACTTGGCCGAGGGTGCGGGGGGCGGGGGAGGAAATGGGGGTGAAGTTTTGGGGGACTTCGGCGGGGGCGGGCTGGGTCGGTGGCTGGGCGGGAGGAGTTGGGCGGCGGAGGCGGTCGGCTATCGTGGTGACTCCGGTTTCGAGGGCGACGGGGCCACCGCCGAGGAGGAGGGATTGGGCGGCGGCGACTTTCATGGCCTCGCCTGTATTGGCGGCGAGCTGGGCGTTGGAAATGGGGTCGCGGACTCCGGCGGACTCGGCGACTTTCTGCTCGATGATGGTCTGCGCAGGGGTGGTGATGAGGGTTTCCCCGGCGGCGGCGGCTCCGAGTTGGCCTGCGCGGCGGGGGAGAGCGGCGACGAAGGAGGAGACGGCCCCGGTGTCGCCCCCACGGATGGCGCGGATGAGGGCTTGGCCACTGGTGGCGATGGAGTCGCGGGCGACTTTGGCGAGGGCGAGGTCGCCGACGAGTTCAAAGGGGGTCTGGAGGAGAGCCTGCGAATGGGCGTAGTCGGAGCGGGCGGCGGGGTCGAGGGGCTTGCCGGTCTGGGCGGCGGATTGGTCGAACTCCTGCTCGGCATTGGAATAGACCTGGGTGTAGCCCATGGCGAGGCCGAGGTAGGGATTGAGGATGGCGGCACCAGCGGTGGGCACGGTGCGACCAAGGCCATCGGCGACGGTCATCCAAAATTCCTTGTCGCGTTCGGGGGTGATTTGCTTGTCGGTGTAATCGGCGCGGATGGCGGCTTGGTTTTCGCGGGCCTCGGTGGCGAGGTCGGCGGAGGCTCGGGAGACGCTGCCCAGGAAGTTCTCGGTGACAGGCTCGCCAGTGGTGGCTTGGCGGGCTTTCTCCAACTGCGAGGTGAGGCTCGAGATTTCCTGGTCGAAGGGACTGATACGGTCACGGTTCGGGCCGAGGTCGCCTTTCACAAACTCGGTGCGGCGCTGCTGGAGATCGGCGAGGCGGCTTTCGATCTTGGGGACATCGGCCTCGGCGGTCTGCGGGGAGGAGTAGAGGTAGGGGTTTTGTTGATCTTTGAAGAAATTTTCGACGATGGAGTAGAAGCCGGAGCGGACATCTTCGACTCCGAGGCGAGCCCCACGCTCGGCGCGGTTGTAGTATTCCTCCGGGCGGCTGGGCGGAGCGAGATCGGCAGCGGCTTCGGCGCGGATGGCGGCCATCTGCTTGGCGGCGGCGGCTTGGGCCTCGGGGGAGACGGCTTGGGCGCGGCGGATGGTGACGGTGCCATCGTCATTCACGGGGGCGGCTCCGAGTTGGACTTTCTCGTATTCGGGGAGACCGAGGATTTCGCCGAGGGCGGCGGCTTGGGAACGGCGTGCGCCTTCTTGGGGGTCGCGGTAGTCGAGGACTCCGAGGGCATCGGCGAGTTCGGGCTTGAGGACGGGGAGGTTTTGGTCGGGTGTGGTGGCCTCGGCGACGGCTTGCTGGGTGGCGGCTTGGGCTTGCTGGTCGGCCAACAAAGAATCAAGCAAGGGGTTTCTCGGCAAGCGGCCAGAGGCAACGGGCGCTTCTATTTGGCTATCGACCTCCTCGATGGGAGTCAGCGCAGCCTCTTGCTCGTCGGGGAAAGTGATTGCGTCTCCAGACAACGGCGTTGCTTCGGGAAGCGGCGTGGCGAAGTCGATCATGCGGGCTCCCGCCTCCGGCGTCGGCGCAGCGGCAGGGTCAGGATACGCGGGGTCGCGGGCGTCGCGGTCCGCAAGGAGAGCGTCGAGGAGGGGGTTGGCCATGGGGCTATTTTACTGCCCCATCCAAATGCCTTGGTTTTGCGGCGGGTAGACGGAGCGCACGGCCCAATCGCCGTATTGCTGCCCAAGCTTGGCCTTGATGGCGTCGTCGGTAAATCCAGCAGCCTTGGCTTCAGTAACCATGCTTCGGATGGATTCGGAGTTCATCTTCATCGGAGCATCGGCTTTGGCGGCAGCCGTGGCAGCGGCCTTTTGGGTGTAGGCATTGCCGAGAGCGGCGTAGGTAGCTTCGGCTTTTTGAATATCCAATTTATTCTCGGCGAGTTTGCCGACTACGGTCAGAGCGCCCAAAAGTTCGTTGGGTTTGTTTTTATATTTCTCCGCAACGCCATCGAGCATTTGAATATCAAGGCCAAGCGCACCTGCGTTTTCCTTGTAAGTATCGAGCATCCCAGCAGCGGTATCGTATTTGATGGCGTTGGCTTTGACCTCATTAAGCGCTTCACTAAGCCCTGGAATGGAATTGCCTTTTGCATCGGTAATCATCCCTGCGGTGTTGAACCCGGTGGCCGCTCCAAGCCCTCCACCGATGGCGCTTGTGGCTCCACGGGTAATTCCATCAGCGAGAGCTTGATTTCCAGCGGCTTTGATTTCGGCGGATTTGGTTTGGTAACCGGCGAGGATTTGGCCGGAGTTGTCGTTGACGGTTGGGGCGTATGGCATGGGATTAGGTGGGGAGGTTTTGGGATTGGCGGGCTTCTAGGCAGAGAGTGCTGCCAGGCTGGAATGACCGGCAGGCATTCGGACGGTGTTCGTAAATTGCGCAGGCGACTCCTCGGCCCACCTCGCCACGGAGGGCGATGCAGCGTCCGCAGGGGTCGGTCTTGAGCAGGGGGTAGTCGGTGCGGAGGTATTCGGCAGGGATGCCGGTGGCGTCGGAGCGGTCGCGCCGGAGCACGGGCCAGCTCCAACGGTGCGAGCAACATGCGCCACACCGTTGACAGTCGTATTGGGATTCCATGTGGGTCTGAAGCCTTGCTCTGGGATGGAGTTGTCTTCGTAGGGGGCGAGGTGGGCGATGCTGTTTACCTCGCTGCGGAGCTTGGGGCACCACACGGGGGCGGAGAGGTGGCGGTTCACGCAGTTCCAGCAGATGGGGTAGTAGTCGGCGTTGTGGCTTTTATCCTGCTTGTGGCCCCACTTGCCGGAGGCGCGGTCGTAGCGGGTGGGGTCCATCGGAACGCCTTCGGCTTCGAGGTAGTCGAAGATGTCGTCGTCGGTCCAGTGCCGCATGAGGAAAAGCTGGGTGGGGCTGTCATCCACGCGGCGCACATCCTGGGCGAGTGGCACGCCGCCTTTGATCAGATCGACATCGGCGCTCTTCTGCCCGTGGAATGCGGCATCCCACGGCCAGTTGAATGAGCCGGTGGGGCGCTGGAGGACATCGGTGAGGCCGCACAGGTAGGGCTCGCCTTCCTTGGGGTGCTCGGTGCCGAGGCTGAGGACAAGGGCGCTGTGGTGGCCCCATTGGTAGTATTTGAGGAAATCAAAACGGGGCTGGCCGGTCTCGATGTCGAACCCATCTTGGATGGCAATGCGTCCAGGAGCGTAGTCGAAGAGGGTCAAGTCCCACTCGCGGGCGAGCAGGTCGCTGTGGGCGTAGCGGTGGCGGAAGCGGGGTTCGCGCCATTGCACGCAGGGGAGTCGCACGCCGAGCTTGAAGATGAGGAGGTGCAGCATGGCGGTGCTGTCCTTGCCTCCGCTCCAGAGGACGACGGGGTTGCGAAATTCCCGCAGCCAGTGCTCGGCACGGTAGAGGGTTTGATCGACGAGGTTTTGCAGGTGTTGGTTCATTAAATAGCGAGAGCGGTCATGCCGAGGACCATGCCGCCTGCGGCCATGCCGGAGCCCATCATGGAGTTTTGGGAAGCGCCTGCGGTCGCACCGGCCTGCAAGCGGGCTCCTTGCAACGAGGCTTGGTTGTTCATGAAGCTGTTATACATACTCGCCTGCATGTTGGTGTTGGTGTTGAAGAGGTCGGAGCCGTAGTTCATGGTCTGGCCGTAGGCTTGGCCTATCATGTTGGCGGCGTTGCCTTGGCTGGCTATGGGGATGTTGCTGCCGAGGGCGCGTTGGTAGGGGTCGAGGGCGACATTGGCTTGGGCGAGGCCGAGGTTGTTGGCGTATTGGTTTTGCGCGATGCCTGCCTGCTGGCCGTAGAGACTGCCGAGCATGCTTTGCTGGCCCGAAAATTGGTTGAAGTTCTGGCTGGCGACGCTTTGCAGGAAATTTTGGTTAGCGTAATTCGCGTTGTAGTTTGCCGATTGGTTCGCCTGCTGGGCGGCGAGGTTTTGGCCGGAGTTGTATTGGGCGGCGCGGAGATTGGCGTCTTGGTTGGCGAGAGCGGCCTGTTGGGCGTAACCTGCATCGGTTATGGCGCGTTGCTGCGCGGCGTCGTAGGACGCGCCAATGGCGGCTTGTTGCAGGCGGGCCTGCTCGGCGGCTTGGGAGAGCCCTGCTTGTTGGTTTGCCAAGGAGGCTTGAAGCCCGCCCTGCTGCGCAAATTCAAGGGCTCGGGCAGTGGCGGCTTGGTTGGCTTGCTGTGCCTGAAGACCGGCAGATTGGTTGGCGAGGCGGCTTTGCTGTAAGAGCTGGGCGTTTGTTTGGCCCAGATTAAGTCCGGCGGATTGGTTGGCGAGATCGGCTTGAAGTGTGCGGCCTGCGTTGGCGTCCTGCCTGCCCATGTAGGCTTGGTTGGCGGCTTGGCGTATGCCGACGCCTTGCTGGGCGACATTGCTGGCAAATCCTCGGCGTTCGGCTTCGCGCTGGGTAGCGAAGCGGTCACGATTTAAAAGCTCTGCGGCCATGGCAGACTGACCGAGGCCGAGGCCACGGGCTGACGCGGCCGCTCGGGCGGATTGGGTGGCGTCGCGGGATTGCTCGGCGGAAAGGGAGCGGCCGAGGGCGAGGTCGTTGCTGGCTTGGCCTTCCAGTTGGCCAAGGAGTCCACCGCCACGCGCTTCTCGCATGAGGCCGCGCTCTGCGGCGCTGGCGCGGATGTTGTTAGAGGATACACTATCGACCGGTCCGGCCTGGGCAGCGCGGATGCGCTGTGCTTGGACTTGATCGGCTGCGTAGCCTGCTGGGCCTTGGACATCGGCAACTTGGCCGAGGCGGGCGTAGTCCATCTGGCCCACATTAGCAACGCGAGAGCCGGTTACTTGGTCGGCGGCGACATTCTGAGAGGAAATCTGGTCGGGCCGGTATTGCCCCATGGCCATTTCGTTGAGCCGGGCTTGGGCGGGGTCGTTGTAGGCGGCTACGCGGTCGGCAGTCTGGCCGACTTGGTTGTAGCTCTGGCCGAGCTGGCTGGAGGATGTCGCGGCGTCGCTGAGGTTCTGGTTGGCGGCGGCTGTGTAGGTGCTGTCTTCGAGCTTCTTGGCTAATTTCCCAGTGCTTTCGAGTGCTTGGTCACTGAGGCGGCCTGCGGTTTTAACCGTGAGATTAGCTTGGGCCTTGGCATTCTTGTTGGCAATACCCGAAATTTGCCCCATTTCAGCGGCGAGGTCTCGCGGCTGCGGCGGTGGAGGCGCTTCTTGTTTGGATTTTTTCTTTTTACCCATAGTGTTTAGTAATAGTAGTATAAACGCGCAGCCGCACTTGATACTGAATTTGAATTGAAACTAGTTCTTAGCACAAATTCGTTAATTTGTCCCGTATAGTCTATATAACCAGTTCCTTGCAAAATATTAATATCTCCTGAGCCAGTTCTTTGCGTGATATGCGATTCGCATATTAGCCGATTTTTAGTAGTCGGATTAAATGGGTCATTTGTAACATAAAAATTCAATACGCCTACATGATCGGCCGCTGTATTTACTCCCCCTGTGATCGAAAATCCTCTATTTCCTTCTACATTATTAACTGCCGAATAATAAAAGTTTTCCATAGCCCCTGATGCGTTCCAAGTAATTAGACCAGATGTTGTTGTGCCGATATTTACCACCCCTTGACCAGGTGAGCTTGAGTAACCATGCTTCCAAATTTCAACTAATAGAGTAAATTTTTGAACCCCTAGTGGGATATTAGAAAACTGGATGCCCGTGTTCCCATTCCAATTTAATCCAGCAGAAATTGTTTGACCATTGATCTTCTGTTTATCTGCAAGAAGCGTATTCACCTCCGACTCGGTATAGTAGCGGTCGTCGTGCGTGTGCGAGATGGCGGCTTTCCCGGCAAGGTCAGTCGTGAGGTTTGTCACCGCAGATTGCGCAATCCCCGTTGCAGGCGCGTAGCTTCCAGCCGCCTGCTTGTCTGCTAACAGAGTATTCATCTCTGTCTCGGTGTAATAGCGATCGTCGTGCGTGTGCGCAGCAGCGGCATAAGAGCCAGCCGCTTGCTTGCCTGCTAACAGAGTATTCATCTCTGTCTCGGTGTAATAGCGATCGTCGTGCGTGTGCGCAGCAGCGGCATAAGAGCCAGACGCCTGCTTGCCTGCTAACAGAGTATTCATCTCTGTCTCGGTGTAATAGCGATCGTCGTGCGTGTGCGCGTCTGGGGTGGCGGTGACGATGATATTGGCCGACCCATTAAACGAGACACCATTGATGGTGCGGGCCGTTTGCAGAGTTGTTGCCGTAGCGGCATTTCCAGAGCAGGCCGCCGCTGTAGTTGCTGTAGTTGCTGTCGTTGCTGTGCTGGCATTTCCGGCCAAGTTGGCCGTGATTGTTCCGGCGGAAAAATTTCCACTTCCATCCCGAGCCACGATGGCGTTGGCCGTGTTGGCGTTTGTAGCAGTGGTTGCCGAGTTGGCTACCTTCCCTGCCGTGGTGATCTGCGCAAGTTTCGTGTCGGCAATAGCAGCGGCGGCGGAGATGTCGGCGTTGACGATGTTGGCGACGGTGGCGGCATCGACCATCTGGTGGAGGTTGGCAGGGGTGACGAGTTCCCCGTTTACGAATGTTTTGCCTTTAGTAATAGTTGCCATGGGTGGGAGAGTTTTAAGTTTTAAGAATCGGAGCGGAGCGGAGAAAGACTGCCGGAGGCAGCCCGAAGGGTGAAATGTAGTTTCATCAATTAAGTTTTAAGCCTCTGTGTTCTCTGTGTGCTCTGTGGTTAATTCAAAGTTCGGGTTTCGGTGGGGTCGAGGGCGGAGCGGGTGGCTTCGGCGCTGATCTGGCGGAGGATGGGTCGGCCGCTTTGCGTGCGGAAGCGGAGGTCGAGGCCGGTGGCTTTGCAGCGCAGGGGGGCCTTCAGCGTGTAGTCCTCCTCCTCGCCGGCGGTGTTCTCCAGGGCGGCGACTTGGAAGTCCGCGTCGTAGTCAGTCGTCACGGCATCCAGCGTGCAGGCGGAGGCGTCCGGCAGGAGCACGCTGGCTTTGGCTCGGGTGAGGCGCTTGGTATTGAGGCTCCCCCAGCCGTAGCGGCGGGTAATGAGTTCGGAGGGGATTTCGGTGTAGAGGTCTTGCGCGTTCGCGTAGGGCACCTCGTCGCCGTAGTCCAGCTCATCGAGCAGGAAGAGGGTTCCGGCGCGGCTGGCGGCGAAGAGGCGGCGTTGGCTGGAGTAGGCGGCGACCAGTAGCTCGTCGAGGTTGATGGCGTAGGTGTCGCGGCTTTCCCATTGGGAATTTAGGGCGTTCCAGAGGAAAAGGGTGTTGTTGCTTGTGGCGTTCTCGCCGATGGGCACGGCGAGGTAGTAGCGGTTATTCCACCACCGGCCTACGGCGAGGTGCGCGTAGTCGCTGTTGATTTCGTCGATCTGGTCGGCGATGGGGTCCGACAGCGGCTGGGTGTTGGCGCGGAGCTTGAGGTCGAGCTGTGTGTCGAGGCGGTAAACTCCGGCGTCGGAGAGGAAAAACACAAACTGACCGGCCGTCTGGATCGAGCGGCGGGCTACGCAGCCGACCTCGTCGGTGAGGAGCGTGAGGCGGGAAACGGCGGAGTCCACCGTGAAATCTGTGCCGGTCGCGTTGCTGGTGTCGGTGAGGTTGGCCAGCCAGATCGAGTTGCGTAGGAAGACCAGCGCTTGGCCTTCGACCCATGGGTGAATGGCGACAAGGTAGTCGTTGCTGCCCTGGTTGGCGCGGAAGGATTGGAAAAAGGGATCGTAGAGGTCTGGGTCCAGAACATCCGAGATCGCCACCGTGTCGCGGCCATCGGGGATCCACAGGCGGTTGCCGATGTAGCTGGCCCAGCCAGTGGAGCGCAGGGTCTTAAATGTCACGCCCTCGGCAGGCACGCCCGAGGCGGCGCGTTGAAACTCCATCGTCGAGCCATCCCACCAGAGCGGGGCTTTGACGCGGCGGATTGCGATGTCGGCGGCGACATCCGGCGCTGTGCCAGCGGGCACGGCGAGGGTGAAGGCATTGGCCGTAGCGGTGAGGATGTCATACTCATGCCCTTGGAATGCCGCTTGGCTCCCCTCCTCTATCCGCACGCGCTGCCCGGCGGCGAGGCCATGTGCGGTGATGTGGACGGTGGCCGTGGTGCCAGAGACTGCGATGCCGCTGGCGGTGGTGTATTTCCAATCCCAGCCAGGGAGCGTCATGTCGGCCTCGCGCAAGAGGTAGAAACGGTTGAATGCCTGTATCGTCGAAACGCTGTCCGTGGGCTCGATGATCTCGTCAGATGCAGTGCCAGTGGCGGGATAGTTGATCTCCTCGATAGGCTCATCCTGCCGGTAGAGATACGCCGAGGTCGGCCCGCAAAGGACGATGTATTCATTTTCATCGTCGTAATTTGGCGAGCTGAAAACGCCCGAGGCGAAGATGCCGCCGCTGTAGATCGTGCGCACGCGGGCATTGGCATCCAGCACAAAGGGCATCACGAGAGGCTGCGTGCCTGCCGATATGCCATCACCCAGCCGCTTCGCGCCTTTGCGCGTCTGCGCTACGCCTCGGTCGAGTCGCATGTTTTCGGCGTATTGGACCATGCCCGCTTGCAACTGGAGCGGGTTGAGGCGGGAGGCCATGCCGATAAATCCAGCATCGCCTTCGACTATGGTCTGATCGTCGGGCATCTACCTTTTATTGTGCGGGGGCTTGTCAAGGAGGGTGCGGATGGCCGGGGTGCTCAGGCGGCGGCGGTTGTTTGAGCTGAAAAGGTCGCGGATGCCGGAGGCGGTTTTGTGCGGGTGGGCGAGGATTTTCTCGCGGACTTTTGGCAATAGGTCGGCGGGGATGCCGGGGATGGAGTCTGCTGCGGCGGGGGAGGTTTTGGTGCCAGCCGTGCGCTGGCGGTAGCCGGTTTGGTAGAGGAGTTGGCGGCTGCCGGGTTGCCAGTGTGGGAAGTTCTGCTTCTCGACTTGGCCGTCGCGGATGGAGGCGGCGAGGATTTTGGGGACTTCGCTTGGTTCGCAATCGAGGTCGGCGGCGATTTCGTCGGCCGTGCTCCAGCCGGGCGGGAGACTGTTGGTGCGCTTGGCGAGGTGTTTCCAGGTCATAGGTAAATGGGAGAGGTCATGGTGCGTCCGCGCTTTTTATCGAGGAGGAAGTAGGTCTGCGTGGGGGGCTCGAAGCTGGCTTTGATTGAGAGGGCGTAGGCATTGTAGCCAATGAGGCTGCCGTTGCAGAGCCAGTGCCGGTTCTGCTGGTATTGGTGCCAGTGCCCGAAAAGATCAAGGTCGGCTCGGTTGGGCGATTTATTCCATGAGGCGATGGCCTTTTCTGTCGGGATGGTAAGGCCCCCGATGCCGCCTTGAAATTTGAGGCCGTCGCCATGATGGAAGCGGAGGCGGCGGTCGAAGACCGTCATGAAATTGAAGTAGCTGTCGGCGATTTGAAATTCGATTTGCTGGTCGTCGGCGAAGCGGCCTTCGAGGATGCGATAGAGAAGCCACTCGTAGCTGTGGGCGGCTCCGGTGGCGTGGCGGGGTTTGACGGTGGTGCGTCCGTGGTTGCCGTAAGAGGTCGGGATGAGGATGCGCTTGAAGTGGGGCTTGAGCGTGGCGAGGCCGTCTGCGAGACGGTCTTGCAGCCAGAGGATGACTTGCGTCGGCGTCTTGGAGTTCGATTCGGCGAGTTCTTCGTGGATCATCCCGGTCATGAGGTCGCCGCCGAGCCACAAAATGAGGTCGTCGATCTTGGCCCCGTGGCGTTCGATCTCGGTGAGGCGGGCGATGGTGGAGAAAAATTTCTCGATGCGGGTCTTGGCGATGGGGAGCCGGTATTCGTTAAGGCCGTTGACGCTGGCGGATTCGACCGTTTCCTCGACATGCCAATCGCTGGCCAGCGCGATGGCGACGGCCTCGGCTTTGTCGTTCATCGAGACGGTGAGGGGCTGCGGGCGGATGCGTGTCTTGCCGAGCGAGAGCGCGATGCCGAGTTGCTTTTCCAGCGATTCGACGCTGGCTTGGTATTGGGCGAGCTTGGCTTTGAGCGCATCGACTTCTGTCTTGTGGGCTTTGTCTGCTTGCTCGCGGGCTATGGAACTCCAGGATGTTTTCATTCGTCGTCCTCCTCGTCGTCTTCGGTTTCGTAAGGCCACAAGATTTCGTCGGCCTCGCGGCACAGGGCGCGGGCGGCGTAATCGTTGCCGAATTTCAAATCCATGTAGAAAGTCTCGCCCTCCGCTTCCCATGAGACGATGCAGAGGCCGACATCGAAATGCTCGGCGAGGAGGTCACGGACTTGGAGCATCACGGCCTCGCGGTCTTTGGGTGGGGAGGCTTTGGGTTTGCGAATGCGGCTCATGCGTTGCCCTCCTCGACGAGCAGGTAGGGGATGGTTTTCTGCCCGGCGCGGTCCATTTCGGAATAGACGAGGGCGACGAACGCGCTCCACTGGGCGGGGTGGATCGTCTGGCAGCCTTCGCTGCTGGTAGTGCGGGTGCCGCCCTTGTGGATGTTGATGGCGATACCCATCGAGTCGCCTGTCTCGTCGCGGGTCACGGGGAGTTGTTCGCCAGGCGTGGCGGGGCGCAGCGCGGGGTAGCCGCCGCCGGGCTTGGAGAGGCCGTGCTTCCCCTTGCGGTAGCGGTGGACTCCGGGCTTCAAGACCGCGATGCCTTTGCGGCGGATCGAGGGATCGGTATTCGCATTGAAGGTGGCGTAGGCGTTGGGCGATACGAGAAAAATGGCGTCGTCGTAGATGCCTCGGTCGTTCTCGCCGGGCTTGCCCATGGTGTCTCGGTAGTAGCCGCGAATGCCCACCAGCGCGACCTCATCGGCGACGCGAGCTTTTGTCAGCAGGGCTTGCGTCTTCGACTTGGCTTGTTGTGGGCGGCTCGGGGGGAGCATGGGGAGTTTTAAGGATTAAGTTTTAAGTTTTAAGTTCTCCCTCTGTGCTCTCTGTGTCCTCTGTGGTTATTTTGAGGATGTCGGCTTGGGCAGCTCGGGGAGGGTGTAGCTGAAGCGCCCGTAGTCGGTTTCGAGGGAGATGCCGAGGGTGCTGCAGCCGGTCAAAAATGAGATGCAGAGAAAGATGTAGCCGAGCAGCAGGCCGGTGGCGGCGATCTGGGCGGGCGAGGTCATTTCTTCTCGTCTCGGAATACTTCGATCAAAGCGATGATCGCTGCCACGGCGCTGCCGATGCTTTCCCAATGCTGCGGCGACAAGCTCAATCCGGCGAGGCCGCCGAGGACAGCGAGGCCGCGAAAGGTGGACGGCTGTTTGAGGTGCGAGAGGAATTTGTTCATGGGGGAGGGGGGGAAGGGAGTTTTAAGTTTTAAGAATTAAGTTTTAAGGGTCGTGCGGCGGGCGCTTCTTGTTGAGGATGGCGTAGAGCGAGGCCACGCCGACCGCGATGCCGACTAGGAGCGAGGCGATGCGCAGCCAGGCTTCGATCTCGGGAAGCATCGACACCCCGAGCCCCGTCGCCGTAGCGACGAGGCCGGTGAAGGAGGCGGCGGCTTGGTGCGTGTCCATTAGCTGAGGGCGGCGGCGAGCTGCGCTCCGGTGGTGGCCACGGTCGAGCATTGCGCGAGTCTGTCGGTCTGGAGCAGGTCGGTCTTGGCTTTCACCGCGTCGAGCTTCGAGGCTTCGGAGGCAGCGAGTCTGCTGCTCACGGCTTGGTCCACTCGCGCCAACTCGACCGAAAGCTCGGAACGCACGGCTGCTGCCACCGTGCTGGCGGACGGCGCAGTGACTCCGGCGATGGCGGCCTCAAGGAGGCTTTGGTCGGCAGGATCGCTCGGCAGCGCATCGGTCTTCGATTTGATCGCCGAAAGCTGGGTCGAGTTGCTATCGAGTTCCTGTCGAATCTCGATAGCTGTCGGGCCGCTGGCGCTGGTGAGCGTGCGGGTGGCGTGGCTCCAGATGTCAGTTGGCGTGACGCTTGCCGGGGCGTTGGTGAGCGTGTCCACCGTGCCGCCGGTTGTGGTGCGCGTGGCGGCGCTCCACACGGCGCTGGCCACAGAGGCTGCGGTTGGGGCGCTGGTCGGCGCGTTGTAGTCTGCCGATGCGAGGCGGCTGGAGATCGTGGCATCCAAGTTGATGAGCTTGCCGCCAGTGCGCTCAAGGTCGGCTCGGATCGCGGCGACGAGGGCGATCTGGTCAACATTGCTGTTTCCGATTGCGGCGACGATGG
>Ga0315903_10001454_pt1 | contig 35944 bp, 42 predicted proteins | sample LakEriMetagenome_7_FD_203524 | JGI IMG/M metagenome (GOLD analysis project Ga0315903, IMG submission 203524) | Freshwater fungal communities from buoy surface, Lake Erie, Ohio, United States - Buoy 2 MA119 | ecosystem: Environmental > Aquatic > Freshwater > Lake | place: USA: Lake Erie, Ohio...
GAGACCGCGGAGGAGTTCTCCCGCCTGTGCCAGGACTACGGCGTGTAAGGTCGAAACGCCCCCTTCGGGGCGTCTCGCCGTGACGCGGCGACTGACGAGACCAACCACCTTCCCCCATGAACACCACCACCACCACCACCACCCCCAAGCCGACGCCCGCGGACCTGCGGACGCCGGAAATCATCAACGCCGCGTTGCGCGTGCTGGCCTTGAAGGCCGCCGCCCAGGTCAAGCGCGAGCAGGTCGACGCCATCGGCGCCGAGTTGCTCCAGGCGCACCCGCTGACGGACAGCCGCACGGGCGAGGCGCTGACGGTCAAGGACGCGTGGCGCGCCTACGGCCCCGAGTGGCACGCCTGGAACGCGGCTTGCGCCGCCGAGCAGGTGCGGCGCGGCGTGAAGCCCGCCGACATGCCCGCGGAGAATTGCCCCGCGCTGACGCTGGAGCACGAGCAGAGCAAGGCCGAGAACGCGCTTGCGGACCTGTCGGGCGCGCCCTTTGGCGTGTCGGCGCACAAGTTGATTGCGAGCCGCGACGGGCACAACACTTACCGGCAGTGGCTCGAGCTCGTGACGCAGGCGGCGCTGACGGGGCCGACCCGGCGGCTGTCGCTTCGGATCACCACGGAGCGGGGCGACGTGTTCCCCGTGGACTTCAACGGCACGCCCGCGGAGGCGGCGCGCCACTACCTGGGCCGCGAGTATGTGGCGCACGAGTGCGACGAGACGGGCCGCGAGACGCGGGACCGCTTCGCCTCTGTCGAGGTCGTCGGCGCGGAAGGGGGTGCGCTGTGAGCGCCATCCGCGACGGGGGCGAGATGCGCCCCTTGACCGAGGCCGACCTGGACGCGCAGGCCAACGCCTGGGAGGCGGCTTTCGACAAGGTGCAGGCCGACGTCGACGCGCTCGACCTGCCGGGCTTGGCGGGCGTGCTCCGGCAGGCCGCCGACCAAATCAGCGAGCACGCGCGCGACTGCTTCGGCGATGACTCGGAGATGGCCTACCGTTTCGAGGCGGCGGCGGTCTATCGGGCGGCCCAGCTCATCGAGCGCCTTGCCAAGGAAGGGGGCGCCAAGTGAACCACGACCCGAAGGCGGCGCTGCGGATCGCCTACCTTGCGGGGCGTCGCGGGATACGCTGGCCCCTGGCCTGGGCGCGGGTGATGCGCCTATGGAACGGCCCGAAGGCCTGGGAGGCGACGTCGGCGGCGTGGAACGCCGGGAGGCAGGATGCCGGGCTGGAGGCGGTGCGCCTGGTGTAGCCTGCCAGCCATCCCGAAAAGCCTTGGGGGTGCCTTGCGGCACCCCCTTTCTTTTTGGCGCTACGGGGTCGCCACGCCCTCGCAACCCCTCGACCCTACCCCTGGCCTACCCCTGCACCCCATCCCCTGCCCCTTGCCCCGCCTGGTCAATCCAGCGGGGATGCTCGGGGCTGGACAGGGGAGGGGGAGGCTTGACGGCCTCGCCCCACTGAACCCCGGCGGTCATTCCCGCGTGCTCGGGGCGTTCCCAGACTTTCGAGGCGCTGAGCGACCACACGGCGGAGTCGTTGGGGAACAGTCCGCCCTTCTGCATGGCGTCGAGGGCGAGCTTTGCCAGGTTGTCGGCGTCCGGCACGGACAGGTGCGGCTTGCCCCAGCGCTTGGCGTCCTTGGTGGGCATGCGGAACAGGAGCTCGACGGCGAGGGCGCCGGTCGGGGTGGCTTCTTGTTTCGCGGCGTGGGCGGCGCGCAGGATCTGGTCGGCCCATGCCTTGGTCTTGGGGTTGGCGATGGAGATCGCGCGGCCCCGGGTCACGATGGGGCGGGGCTGGGGGCGCGGGATGCCGGAGACTGACAGCAGGACGATTTGCACGCGCCGAGGCTGTCGGCTTTCGAGGCGTGCGGCTAGGCTGCATTTTGGGGAGCGCGTTTGCCCCTACGTGAGAAGGGTATGAATAGCCCCCTTACCCCCCGTTAGGGTAGGGGTTAAGGGGGTATGGTACCCCGTTAGGGGGACATACCCTTATTACGTAGTAATAGACTCACAGGCTCGGCTTGTTTCCTCGCCTAAACCTGTTGAGATTTTGAGGAAGGCATCCTCGCCCTTTCCTCGCAGGGACGCACTATACGCCTTCGGGGCTAGATGTTTGCTGGGGAAACCCCCGAAAAGAGGCTTGCCTACACAGTTCTACGCCTCAATCTTCCTCGTAGGCCACTAAACACCCCTACCTTCCTCAAAATGACCCCCTCCGACCAGCGCCCGCTTGCCGACCTCCTCGGCTTCGACGTCACCGCCCTTTCGCCGCGCCAGCCGGCCCCGATGCCGGTCATCACCGGCCTCCTTGTGAGGCATGAGCCGCCCCAGCCGTGGGAGACCTACGAGATGCCGCCGGCGCCATCCTGGCTGGCCCCGGTGAAGATGCCCGACGCCCACCTCTCCATCCAGATCGCGTGGTTCCACCGCCTCATCGCCCAGGGCAAGGCCCGCCAGCGCAAGGAGGGCTACCGCTTGAAGCGTGCCCGCGCCCGGGCCACCAAGCGCCCGCACACCCCGACCCCCGAGGAGCTGGAGATCCTAAAGGCCCGGCGCGCCGAATACATGCGGCGCTACCGCAAAAAGCGGGCGCTCGCCAGGGCGGCGATGCGCGGGGCCAAGCTCACGCCCCTCGAAAAGGCGCTGCTGGTCCGGCACCAGAAGCGGGTCGAGAAGCTGCGCCGCAACCGCAAGGCCAAGCGCCGCAAGGAGCTGCGCGACGCTTACCGCGCGGCCTTGCTCCGCGACCAGGACCGGGCGAGGGCGGTGCTGCTCAACCTTCGGGACAAGACGCCATAAGTGGCGTGTTATCTTGCCTTGGCGGGGTTAAGGCGCCACCTTCGGCGTCAATCGTATCCCCCACGCCTCTCCACGGAAGCGCACCAGGGGGAGCTTCTTTCACCGCCGCGAGGCGGTGCCTCGCGCAAGCGAGGGTGGTTAGTAGGCCCACGGGCCGGCGCTCCTTCGGGATAAAGGGCTGTAACGGCCGGCGCCCTCAGCTTTCGGCGGGTTGGCTCAATGGCACAGCGCCCGGCTTGTATCCGGGGAATGGGAGTTCGACCCTCCCACCCGCCTAGACTTTAAATCAGCCAGCCCCAGGCTTTCAAATAGTCAGCCCGATCTGCGTAGATTAGCCGGCCGCTTTCTACGCAAGGCGGTTTGAGTTTCCGCCCAGATGCTTAGTCAGACTAAGCAAATACGGCAGTTTGCAAACAGGTGCCCGAGCGGGAACATTTGACAACTTCCTCCCCCGAAAGTTCGCAAATGTTTTCCGAGCGGTAATTAACGCGAACAGCCCTTCGCGTTAATAGCGCCGGCCGTTATTAACGCGGCGCAAGTGGGAGAGGCCGGCCTCGCGGCCGACCTCTCTTTCCTCGGGGCAGGGCATTTGTTGCACTTATTCCCCATGAACACGCACACCTATGAAGCGCCCTGGCCGTCGGAAAGTTTCTTGGGAGTTACGTCTACGACCTGGTGGCCGTCTTGCAAGACCTTTTGCGAGGTGTTGCGCATGGCCTCCCAGGCGCGCCGGCCGCGGACGGCGATCTCCTCCAGCTCGGTGACGGAGAGCTTGGACAGGTCCTGCTCGGACTGTTTCTTGAGCCCCAGCTGGAGGGACGCGGCGACGGCGGAGAGGCCGTGGCCGGAGGCTTCCAGGAACCACTTGGCGACGGTGGCCTTGACGTGGGCGGGGGCGGCCGGGTCGTCCAGCAGGGACTCCATCGTGGACAGCGCCTTGGTGGCGATGCGGGTCTTGACCTCGGTGTCCCGGCGGACCTCGATGGCGGCCCTGGCGCGGGCGTCGGCGAGGAGCGCCTTGCCCTCCTCCCTGGTGAGGCCGGCCTTCTCGGCGGCCTTGAAGACGTCGCCGCCGTTCTCGACGTAGGCCTCGACCCAGGCCTCCTGCTTCTCGTTTAGGGGCTGGCTGCCCTCGTCCGGGCGGACTTGCAGCTCGCCCTTCCACAGGTCCTTGCGCTCGTTGACGTGCTTGGGTGTCTTGCTCATTTGGTCTTGTCCTTTGATAGGGCGATGGTCTCGAAGCGCAAGGCGGCGTCGCGGCGCCACGCGGCGGCCCGGTCGATGTCGAAGCCCAGCCGGCTGAAGCCCTCGAAGCCCAGGTTGTGGGCGAGGTAGACCTCGGCGGGGGTGGGGTTGCGGTTGAGGGCCTGGAGCAGGCGGGTGCGGTTGAGGGACAGCCAGGTCCGGGCGTAGATCCAGGCGACGCCGTCGTCCCACGCCGCGGAGTAGGGGTGGGTGACGAGGCCGTGGTTCCTGCGGATGCGGGAGACGTCGGACCAAGCGCCGCGGTGGAACTGGAACAGGCCGGCGGCCCGGCCCCTGTCCCCGCGCCTTGCGACCCCGCCGGTCTCGACCTGGGCCAGGGCCTCGACCCACTGGGCGGGGACCTCCTGCCCGGTGAGCGCGGCGAAGCCGCAGGAGTAGATGACGGCGAGGCGGTTCATGCGTGTCATAGGTCTGGCTGGTCCAGGTCGTTGACCTCGGCGCCGATGGCGCCGGCCAGGCCGGGGACCTCGTCGGAGTCGACCTCCTCGTCGGTGTCGATGTCGATGCAGGAGCAGACCTCCCACTCCTCCGGCTCGAAGTGGTGGTCCTCGAAGGTGTACGGCCTGCCGTAGAGGTGGCCGTCGAAGGAGTCGTCGACCTTGCGCCACTCGACCTCGACGTTGACGAGGTAGGTCTTGCCGTCGACCTCGACCTCCAGCTCGTGCTCGGTGCGGCTCACGGCTGCACCCCCTTGGCGGCTTGGCGAAGGTCGGTAACAGCATCACGAACTTGGCTACGCTTCACCCATTCGGGTGTTTCGATGAGTCCGTTTTCGTATCGGCTCCAAGCAATCTCAACGCCTTGAGCCGCCTTGCGGAGACGCTCGTTCTCGGCTTGGAGGGAGGCGTAAACTTCATACCTCACATAAACACATCCTTCGGAGTTTAGGATGTTTGAAGGGTCGTATTGCTCGCTCACGACTGCACCCCCTTGGCTTCGTCTGCGTCTTTTTTTCGGATGGCTTCAATCCAAGCGGGTTCAGCAGCCTTGCGGAGACGCTCGACCTCGGCCCGCAGCCGGGCGATCTCCTTGTCGCTGCGGATGCGCTCAAGGTCGAGCTCGTGCCGGCGGGCGTCGCGCTTCTCCTTCCACTCGATGAAGGACAGGGCGCCGCCCAGGAGCAGCAGGGCGGACACGCCCTGGATGATGCTGGACAGGACGGGGCTCATCGCACGCCTCCTTCCAGCAGGCCGGCGGCCTTGATCTTGCCGGTCCCGCGCGGGCAGGACAGGAGCCAGGCCATGCGCTCGGGCGTGATGCCCAGCTTGGCGCAGGCCTCCAGGTCGCTGCTGCGCAGGGTGGAGGGGTCTCCCACCTGCCAGGGCTGGGCGGCCATGAAGTCCCGGTTCTTGAACTTGTTGCGCTGGCCGGCCTTGAGGTGGGCCGAGACCTTGATGCCGTGCTTGCGCATGAAGCGCAGGAGCTGGTCGGTGGTCATGTTGGTGAGCGAGCGGATGGTGGACAGGGGCTGGCCCTCGTCGACAAGCTCGCGGATCTTGGCGACCTTGGCCTGGACAAAGGCCGGGGTCTCGGACGGCTTGGTCCTGCCCCGGTGCTTGAACACGCCGTGCGGGCCGTACTTCTTGACGAAGACGTTGACGGCCGGCTGGGTTACGCCGAGCCGCTTGGCGCAGTCGGCCATGCTGTCGCCGGCCTCGCCCCAGGTGCGGAGCAGCTCGACGCGCTCGGCCTTCTCCTTGTCGGTGAAGCGTCTCACTTGGCGCCTCCTTTCAGCCGCTCGACCTCGGCTTTGAGGGCGGCAATCGTTTCCTCGCGGCATTTGATGACGCTATCCCTACTCATCACCACTCCTTGCCAGCCAAGGATGTTGCCATTCAGCCGCTCGACCTCGGCCTTCAACGAGGCGATGTCCTCGAGGAGCGTCTTGCGGTTCGGTCGGTAGCCCTCGTAGCCAGCCCGCATTTCGATTAGCCTCATGTTCAAATTCTCCATCTTCATGGCCTCGACCTCGCTTCGGGTCTTCGCGTGTTGCTCTCGAAACCACCCTCGCTCGGCTCGGAGTTTCTTCAGCTCATCCATGGCGCGGAGATGCCTGTCCAACAGGCTTCGGTAGTCGCTGTATTTGCAGAACATACCCTCGGGGTGCTCGCTCACAGCAAGCCAGCCAATGGCGGCCCTGGCCCGGTATCGCTTGGGGATCACGGAGGCGACGCCGCCCTTGACGATGTAGCGCTTCTTCCCCCACGTTAACACGCCGTCCTTTGGCGCGTGCTTGGCGGCGTGGATGTCGAAGAACTGGCCCTTGGCCATGCGCTGGAGCTCCTCGGACCGCTCGGCCCAGGTCTTGTGGCTGGGGTCGGGGCTCACTTGGCGCCTCCCTTCTTCTTGGCCTTGGGCTTGGGGGCGTGGATAGAGTTGCCGCCGACCTTGTCCTCGAACAGCAACTTGCCCGGCTTGTCGAGGCCGTGGTGCCTGATGACTGCGGCGGCCTTCCAGACCAGCTCGGCTTTCTCCTTGAGCGCCTCCCGCAGGGTGTGCACCTCGTCGAGCTTCTTGCGGGCTTCCTGCTCGAGCTTGTGGGTCTGAACTTGCTCCTTGCGGAGGTGGCGATTGGCGTCGTGCAGGTGCTTGCGCAGGTTGCGGACGGCCTGCCTCTCGTCGGCCAGGTCAGCCTTGAGTTTCTCCACGTTGGCCGGCTTGGCGTGGCGCTGGAGGGCGGTGGTCAGCTCGTCCACCTTGGCGTTGGCCAGGGAGAGCTCGTCGTTGAGGCGGGCGACCTCGTATTCGGCGGCCACGGCTTGCTCGTGCCAGCGCTCGCCGTCGCCCTCCATCTGGTGCAGGGCGTCGTTGAGAGCCAGCGTGGCGGCGTGGAGCCGGCGCACGTGGCGCCAGGGGGTGAGCCACCAGAAGGGCGGCAGGGTGTCGGTGTATGTTTCCATGGGGAAGTTCAGTCGTCGAGCCGGCGGGCGCGGTAGGTCATCTCCAGCACGCCGCCGTTGGGGTGCGCGACCTTGATGTAGATCGAGACGCGGCCGAGGTTGACCATCGAGCACCAGTCCTCGACGTCGGCGCCGTCGGCCTTGGCCTTGGCGCCGAAGCGAAGCATGGCCTCGCCGGCCTCGCGCTTGGCGTCCTCGGGCTTGTCCTGGTCGAGCAGGGCCTGGGCGATCTGCGCGTCCTCGAACAGGTTGCCGACGGCGTTGATGACGGGGTCCAGCCAGTCGGCCCGGACCGTGTTGCGGTACTTTGTGGTGTCCATGTTGGTGGGGGGAATGACCTACAAGGTGTCGGCGGTGCGCCCGAAGTCAACACCCTTTCTGACCGCCCGGTGCTCGACCACGCAGACGTCCTGGTGGAAGACCCACTCCTCCTCCCACTTGGGCGGATGGTAGGCGCCGGCGGACAGCTCGGCCCCGGCCTCGTCGGTGGCGATGGGACCGGCCGGCAGGTCGAGCCACTTCTTCTCCTTCCCGCCCTTGGCGGCGGCGCCGACGATCTGCTTGGCGATGAGGAGGTCGTCGACCAGGTGCTGGAACTCGCCCGGCCCGATGAGCCGGAGGATGGAGGGCAGCTCGGCCCGGCGCTTGTACAGGCCGGACTTGCTGTTCTTGCCGTCGATTGAGTAGGGGTGGCCGGCCCTTGCCGCCTCGCGGATGGCGGCGAGGAGCCAGGCGTGGCGCTCGCCCACGTTGACCCGATTGAAGGAGTCGGTCTGGGTGACGTCCTTGAGGAGGCCGGAGTCCTGTCGCAGGAGGGTCAGCTCGCCGTCGAACATCTCCGGGTTGTTGGCCTTGAGGACGGCCATCTTCCACAGGAGCCCCCGCTTGGGCGGGTAGTTCATGGCTACCAGCCGGCGCTCGTAGTCGGAGCAGTGCCAGATCCCCAGCACGGCGCGGAAGGCGGCGGGCAGGGCGGACGAGCCTCGGATGGCGGCCTTCATGTCCTCGACCCCGCGGATGGGCTCGGGCCCCTGCTTGCGGACGTGGTGGGTGAGGATGAGGCTGGCGCCGAGCTCGCCGCAGACCTGGCTGGCGATGCGGACGAACTCGTTGATGATGACGGCGCTGTTTTCCTCCCCGTGCAGGGTGGAGTTGAGGGTGTCGACCACCACCAGCTTGAGGTCGGGGAGGCGCCGGAGGTAGGCGAAGAACTCGGCCCACCGCTTGGAGGGCTTGGCCTCCTGGGTTTTGGCGTCGCGCTCGACGATGGCGAAGGCGCCGCCGGTGTTGATGGTGGGCAGGACGATGAGGTTGTCCCCGGCCCTTGCCCGGAGGTTGTCCTGGTCGATGTCGTGGAGGCGGATGTGCAGCTCGTCCTTGTCGTCCTCTGTGGTGAGCAGGACGACGGTGCCGCCCTCCTTGACCTCGCCGCCGCACCACTCCATCGGCCCGACCACGTAGGGGCGGACGGCGACCTTGATGCAGAGGTCGAGCATGAGGAAGGTCTTGCCGGCGCCGCCCTCGGCGACCAGCAGCTGGTGCTTCCCGCCGAGGATGAGCTTGTCCACCAGGAAGCGGCGCTCCGGCTTGGGTCCCATCGACCAGCGGTGCGCGGCCCAGACCTCCAGCCCGAACCCGCCCTCGACCATCGGCTTGACCGGCTCCGGGTAGGGGCCGTGGTTGGCGAGGTCCTTGGACATGATCGCGTTCCACTCGTTGTCGGCCCTGCCCGGAGCCCAGGCCGGGTGCATGTGGGCGGTCATCCAGCCCATCGTGGCGGCCTTGGCCTCCTCGACGGACAGCTCGCCCTGCCGGACGCAGTGGATGTAGTGGCCGGCCACGCGGGAGAACTGTATCCAGCGGTTCTTCTCCTCGTCGCCGCCCTCGTGGACGTCCTCGGTGAGGTCGAGCGGCGCCTTCTCCGGGGCGAACAGCAGGCCGCTCGCCTCCTCGGCTGCCGCGCCGTCGAAGCGCGGCGCCACGGCCAGCCGGTCCTTGAGGCGCTGGATGCCGTAGACCTGGGGGGTCGGGGACAGCTCGATGACCACGGGGGAGGGGTTGCCTCCCTTGTTGTGAACGGAGCCGGCCACGCGGACGGGCTGGTGGGCCCGGCCGTAGGGGTTGGACTGCACCCCCAGCCCGAACTGGATGTCCCCGCCACCTTTGCGTGCCAGGGTGTCGCGGAGCCGGACGACCTCGGCCACGTCGCGGGCCGGGTCGTTGAGCGTCCAGTAGAGGTGGCGCTTGCGGGCGCCGTCGACCATGCCGCCGGAGTAGACCGTGGCGGTGGGCTCGCCCACGTTCTCCTTGAGGAACGCGGCCTTGGCCTCGATGTCGCCGGAGTCGATGTCGACCAGGATGGAGTGGAAGGTCTCGACGTTGGCGGCCGTGCCCTTGGCCTCGTTGAGGATGGCCGGCACGATGAAGGAGGCGTGGCCGTGCTCGGTCCAGCGCCGGACGTGGCGCTCGACCTCGGAGGCGGGGTCGGCGACCTCGGCCAGGTTGATGAAACGGTCCTCGCGGAAGGTGCCTTCGCCGGGCGTGCCCTTCTCGCCGATGCCCCGCATGTTGATGAACCCGCCCTGCGGCAGCTTGCCGAACAGGATGGCCAGGTGCTGGCGGATCTGCGCGCCGTCTACCTCGGGTCGGCTCATCGGTCGGCGGAAACCTGGTTGAGGACGATAGCCCAGAGCCCGTGCTGCTTGGCGTGGCGGACGACCATCCAATGGCCGACGCCGAGCTGCTTGGAGATGGAGGTGAGGGTCTTGCCCTCCTTGAGGCCGGCGACGATGGCCTCGTCCCAGCCGGTGCGGTCGTACTTGTAGACGCGCCGGTCGCGGCCGCGCTTCCACTTGATGCCGAGCACCTCGATCCAGTTGCGGAGGGCTGACTCGGAGTAGCCGAGCCACTCGGCCGCCTTGGGTATGGACATGCGCTTGGAGTTGGCGCGCTGGATGAGCGCCTCGAGCGAGGCCAGCTTCATCGCCGTGCCATAGCGCATGACGCGGCCCTTGTACTCGACGCGGACCCGGCCTTGGGAGTCTCGCTCGGCCGGCTTCAGCGTCGGCGGGTTCGGTGTCTTCGGTTTCATGGGGGAGGGGGACTGTGTGCTAGGCATCGGCCTGTGCAAGTTCAAACGAGCCAGGAGGGCTTGCCGTCGACGGGCTTCTCAGGCTTGACGTCGATGCCCCAGCAGCGCTTGCGGTAGTCGCACCACTGGCAGAGGTAGGAGGTCTCGTCATGGCCGGCGCGGGGCAGCTCCTCGGGGTGGGTGGTCTGGATGACGCGGACCGCCCGGTCGCTGTATTCCTGGGCGTCCTTGGCGTTGTGGTGGATGACCTCAGCCATGATCTCCCCGGTGTTGCGGTTGAGGGCGGTGAACAGGGTGACGCCGACCTCCTTGTAGGTCATGTAGGTCTGGGCCTGGGCGTAGTAGAGGGGCTTGGCCTTCTTGACCCCCTTGTTGACGCAGTCCTTCCAGCCCTTGTCGTTGAGCCCCTTGTTCTCCCAAAGGCAGGGGTAGGTGAGGCCGGGTAGGGCGGGGCCGGCCAGGATCACGCCGTCGATGTGGCCCTTGAGCCTGCCCTCGGCGGCGGAGAAGCCGAACTGCTTGCCCTCGGAGTTCTCGGTCTTGAGGTCGAAGCCGGCGGCGCGCAGGTACTCGGCGACGCGGGCCTCGCAGTCGTGGCCCATGTCGAAGATGCGGAGGGTGTCGCCCTTGAACTCGCGGCCCTCGTCGACGGGCACCTGGTGGTAGCCGTAGGCCAGCCGGCGGGCGCAGGGCTCGCCCCACATGGAGGCGCCCAGGTACTGGCGCCTGGGCTGCTCGGCCCGCTTCTTGGTGAGGCCGGCGTTGACCGCCGCGACGAAGGCGTCGCGGAAGGGTTGGTTGGGGTCGGTTTCGGGTTGGAACATAAAGGTCAGGCCGCGAGGACGATCCGCTTGATGTCGCGCTCGTTGAAGCGCCAGGTCATCTGCACGGAGGCGAGGTACTTGGTGAGGCCGAAGTTCACAGTGCCGCCGATGCCGAGTTGTGCAAGTTGCTTTTCCGAGGCCGGCTCGGTGAGCCAGCGCTTGGTCTTGCGGGCGGCGTCCTTGTCGCCGTGCTCCCGCAGGAAGTCGTCCGCGGCGGCCAGGGCCACGGCCCGGTTGTCCTTGCCGGTCACGCATAGCAGGCGGGGGCGGTCGGCGCCGGCCCGGCCGACGGCGTGCCAGCGGCCGCCGCGCAGGACCAGGCAGGCCCAGGCGTTGATGGACGAGGCGATGGTCACGGACCCGCCGAACAGGTCCTGCCAGCGGAAGGGGCTGGCCTCCAGCAGCTCGACCTCCTTGAGGGAGAAGTCCTCCAGGATGCCGCGCTCCTTGTCGGCGACCATCTTCTCGGCCCGGTCGATGACGTGGCCGCAGACGGCGCACTCGACGGAGCCGGGGGGCAGGAGGGTGCCGCACTCGGTGCAGCGCCTGGGCTGGGCCTCGCCCCGGTGGGGGTTGATGATGGGGTCGGTGTCGATGGACCCGTGGGTCAGCAGGGAGTAGCCGAAGTCGAGGACGATGCAGTCGTCCTTGACCACGCCGGGGTAGCGCTCCGGGTCCACCTTGCGGAGGCCGCGCCCGATCATCTGGATCATCGTGCTCTTGTAGGAGCAGGGCCGGAGCAGGCCGACGCAGCTGACCGGCTGGCAGTCCCAGCCCTCGGTGGCGACGGCCACGTTGAGCAGCACCTGGGTGACGCCCTTGTCGAAGTCCTTGAAGACCTGGCGGCGCTCGCCGTCGGCCATCTCGCCCGTGACCATGGCGGCCGTGACGCCGGCCTCGTGGAAGGCGGCGAGGACGTGCTCGCAGTGCCGGACGGTGGAGCAGAAGAAGACGCTCTTGCGGTCGCCGGCCTTCTGTTTCCACTCGGTTATAACGCGGTCGGTGATGACGTCCTTGTCCATGATCGCCTCGACCGCCTGCATGTCGAAGTCGTTGGCGGTGACGCGCACCTTGGAGAGCGCGTCGCGGATGGCGCAGTCGATGACGAAGAAGCGGGGCCGCACCAGGAACCCGCCCTGGATGAGCTCGGAAAGGGAGACCACGTCGGCCACGTTGTCGAAGACCTCGACCAGCCCCTTGCGGTCGCCCCGCTGGGGGGTGGCCGTGACCCCGAAGACCTTGACCTTGGGGTTCCGCTCGCGGGCCTTGTCGATGACCTTGCGGTAGGACTCGGCGGCCACGTGGTGGGCCTCGTCTACGACGACCAGGTCGAGCTCCGGGATGCTGTCCAGGTTGTCGCCGCGGGACAGGGTCTGCACCATGGCGAAGGTGGCGCCCGGCGACCAGCGCTTGCGGTCGGCGGTGTAGAGGTCGGACTCGGTGGAGGGGGAGACGCGCTTGAAGGTCGCCCGGTTTTGGGCGACCAGCTCGTCGCGGTGCTGGAGGATGAGGGCGCGGCCGCCGATCTCGTCGGCCACGGCCGAGAGCATCACGGTCTTGCCCGCGCCGGTCGGGGCGATGCCGATGGTGTTGCCGCGCTCGCGCAGGGCGCGGACGCACTTTTCAACAAACGCCTTTTGGCGTGGTCGCAGTAGCATTGTCGGTTTTGGAACAGAGGGGGGCGGCGGGAGAGGCAACCTTCGGTGCATCCCGCTTCGACAGTGGCCGCCGGATTGGAACCGACACCGATCTCACGTGCCCTGTCTCGCCCTGCTGTTAGTGAAAGACCTTGGCTGCCGTCTGCACTTTGACTTGGAACAAACGCATCATTTTTTCTTGCGCTTGATAAGCCACAGCAGGGTCGCCGTTGAGGGAGAGGCTGAGGAGTTTCTTGAACTCGTCAACCTCTCCCTTTCGGGCGGCCGGTTTCCTGCGTTTGTGCTTGGAGCTAGCCAACGCCGGCCTCAGTCAACCCAGGCCGGGCGGTTGGGAGCGCCGGGCGCGGGGTTGGGCTGGGGCTGGGTGAAGCCCTGCGCAGGAGCGGGGGCGGGAGCGGGAGCCGTGGCGCGAGGGGGCTGGAGGAAGCCGCCGGCAGCGGGGGCGGAGGGGGCGGGAGCGCCGAAGGCGCCGGCCCTGGCCTGCTGCACGGCGCCCTGCCCGCCGATGAGGCGGTTCCAGCCGACGGCGCCGCCGGAGCCGGGGTTGGGGGAGAGCCACTCGGCCACCTCGTTCTTGTCGTCGTAGCCGTCCTTGCCGGGCTTGACCTTGATCTTCACGGCGACGCGCTGGCCCTGGAGGGCCTGGACGATGCCGGCGAAGTCGCGGCCGTCGAGGCGCTTGTAGCTCTCCGGGTTGGCGGTGTCGAAGATGCGGCACGCCTCGAAGGCGCGGGTGAGGGCGGTCAGCCCCATCTTGGCGGCGTCGGACTTGGGGGGCACCGCGTTGCGCTTGGCCTGGTCGACGTTCTTGGGGTCGGACGGGTCCATGATGATGGTGTAGACGCGCCGGCCCTCGTAGGGGCCGTCGATGAGGATGAGCTCGAGCTTGGCGTACTGGCCCCCCTCGCCCTCGCGGGAGCGGGAGATGCCCTGCACGTTGGCGCTCGCGAAGTGGAGCGTGCCGTGCGGGATGAGGGAGGGCTTGTCGCCCTTGCCGGAGTCGGGGGTGAACATGCTGGTCATGGTTGTGTGGGTTGGGTTGGGTTGGTGTTGGTTTTGGGTTACTGCTTGTTGGGCAGAGTGGTGATGATGGTCTCGTCCAGGCGCTTGCCCGTGCGGATCTTGTCCATCAGCTGGCCGAGGTGCGGGGGCTCCAGCATCTCCAGCCGGCCGGAGCGGTCCTTGGCGGGGTAGCCCCACTGGTTCTGCTGGTGGCAGACGATGGCGCGGTAGAGCTTGCCGTCATCGGTGGCGAAGTTCTGGAGCGTGGCGACCTGGTCGAAGATGCCGGGCAGCTCGCGGCCGGTCTTGGATCCCTCGACCTGGGGGTTCCAGACGAGGCGGTTGAGCTCGTCCTTCTCGCCGTCGAGGATGCCGACGACGATGATGGACATGGGGCTGTGCTGGAGGTGGGTCAGCCAGCGGATCATCTCGCGGCCGAGGAGGCCGTAGGCGCCGCGGGTGTCGGGCTTGCCGGTCTTCTCGCTCATGGCCTCCGGCTGCACCTGGCTCCACTTGAAGCACTCGCGCGAGGCGACGGTGATGGAGTCCACGAAGACGGTCTTGTACTTGGTGATGTCGACGGCCTGGCCGAAGACGGCGGCGACCTTCTCGTAGGTGGCCTTGGAGTAGGGGCCGTTGGCGTCGGAGGGGTCGGGCCCGCCGATGAACAGGGCGAGCGCGCGGGCGACCTCCCAGGGGTGGGCGCCGAGCTGGGTGGCGGTGGAGCGGACGTCGAGGACGTCGCCGGGCCAGCCCTGGATGGCGAGGGTGCCGGCCTCAAGGTCCACGAAGAGCGTGGTCTTGGGGTCCAGCGTGCGGGCGAGCGTGGTCTTGCCCACGCCGCTCGGCCCGAACAGGGCGATGTTGATCTTGGGAACCGCCTTGAGGCGGTCGTCGGCTTTGATGATGCTGATCATGTCGGTTGTTGGTTTGGGGGAGATTACTTGTTGTCACCCTTGGCGAGGGCGGCTTCGTGCGCGATGCGCTTGGCTTGGTTCTTGGCGTAGGCGGCGTCGAGACCTGCGTGGCCCCTGACATTGGCGCTACCGACGAACTCCATGCGGTAGCCGTCAGGGTAGTGCTGGCGGAATGTCTCATGCCGGTCCGGGCGGCAACCCTCGAGGATGCCAAGGTCGTTGAGCATGTAGCCTTCGTGGGAGCACACATGCCCGCCTAGGCAAGTGCCGTCCTCGGCAACAATAACGCCGTTGCACCAGCCTCGAGTGGTGTCGCTGTTGTTGAACCCGTAGATAACGGGGAGCTCCGAGACGGGCTTGTTGTGGGGGTTATGGATGGCGACCTTCCTGCCTTCAATCTCGTGGAGATGTTCGGCCAGGTAGTGTGCTGCTGCGGCTTCTGTGGTCATGTCGGTTGTTGGTTTGGGGGTGAATGTCACTTCTTGGCGAAGGTGATGGTCGGCTCCTTGATGGTGACGGTCCGGGCCTCGTTGAGGCGCTTGACCAGGTCCACGTCGGGGATGGCCTTGTAGACGGACTCCGGCACGGCGAACTCGATCTTGAAGACGCGGCTGGCGGTGGCCCAGTCCATCGTAGCGGCGATGGCCTTGAGCTTCTCGTTGTCCCACTTGACCTTCTTCTCCACGTCGTAGGTCAGCTTGACGCCGTCGCGCTCATCGGAGAGCGAGCCATCGTTCTTGCCCAGGGCCTGGAGCTGGCCGGCGAAGGCGCTGCCGTAGCGGGCGAGGAGCTCCGCGTTGATGGCGGAGATCATCGCCTTCTGGGCGTTGATGGTTTCGGTGAGGTCGGCGAACAGAGCGCGAAGCTCAGCCGTCGACTGCTTGGTGTAGTCGGTTTGCATGTCGGTTTGGGGGGTGAAGGTCAGCTAGCGAAATCGCGGACGATGTAGTCGTCAAGCACCAAAGGCTTCTTCTCCTTCTTGGCGAGATCCATGAGGACGAGCAGGCGGGAGGAGGGGATGGAGGATCGCTCCATCCACTTCTCGATGGTCTTGACGGACACGTGGTGGCCGTTGGCCTCCAACCTACGCCACAGCTCAATGCGGCCGCCGAAGCGGTTCACGATGGCCTTTGCGTCGATGCGAGGTGCGGTCATGTCGGTTCCTGTTGGCTCTTGTTTTATGGCCATCCAACGCATCGTCAACTCCAAAAGTTAGGATACTGTTGACTTCCTACTCTTTTTAGGAGGATTGTCGCAGTCCCCTAAACCGACAGGGAACCGACACATGAGCCGACAACCCAGACACACCTTGCAACCGGCGCCGCTGATTGACGGCCTCGGCAGCAGGGCTTTGACCAAGGAGGAGTTTGGACGCCGCCTCCACGCGGCGATGCTGGACAGGGGCTGGAACCAGTCCGAGCTGGCGCGCCGCGCCGGCCTCGGGCGGGACAGCGTCTCGACCTACGTGCGCGGCCAGGTGCTGCCGGAGCCCAAGAGCCTCAAGGCGCTGGCCGAGGCGCTGGGCGTCAACCCGCACGACCTTTTCCCCAACGCGGCGATGGCCGCGATGGAGGCCGAGACCCCGGCCTTGGAGATCCGGCAGGCCCACGGCCACACCGACCGGGTCTTCCTACGCATCAACCAGCTGGTCACGCTCGACCAGGCTGCGCGCATCTTTGCAATCATCCGAGAGACAACCGACCATGCCTAAACTAAACGAAGGACCGCGGCTCGCCTTGAACGCCGCCGGCATCTACGAGATCCGCTGGACCGAGGGACGCCGCTCCAACCGCAAATCGACACATTCCGCGGACATGTCGATTGCCCAGCAGGTGTTCGCCAAATGGATGCTGGCCCGCTCCGCCGAGGAGCAGGCCGCGCCCACGGTGAAGGCGATCCTGGACGCCTACCTCGCCGAGCACGTCGAGGAGAGGGTGGCCGACAAGGCCCGCCAGCACGACGCGGCCGCCAACCTGGCGTCCGAGCTCGGCGACCTCAAGCCGGCCGACCTGTTGCCGGAGGTGATGCTCTCGTACCGCAGGCGCCGCGAGCAGGGGAAGGTCAACGGCCACGCGGTCGGGGCCGGCACGCTGCGCCGCGAGCTCAACTGCCTGGTCGCCGCCATCAACCACGCCGTCCGCCATCGGCGCCTGTCGGCGGCCGACGTGCCGCACATCGACCTGCCCCAGCCCCCGCCCCCCAAGGACCTGTGGCTGACCGAGACCGAGGCCGACCAGTTCTGGACGGCCGCCGAGCGGGTCGGGAGCAGGGGCTTCCTGTTCACCGCCATCGCCCTTGAGACGGCCTCCCGCAAGAAGGCCGTCGAGCGCCTGCGCTGGGACCAGGTGGACCTCAACGCCCGGCTCATCCACTTCCAGAACGACGGGGGCCTGCGCACAAAGAAGCGCCGGGTCGCCGTCCCCATGTCCGACCGGCTGTGGCGGGTGCTGGCGCAAGCCAAGCAGGACGCCGTGACCGAGTGGGTGCTGGTCAGCCCTTACTCGATCCAGCATTGGTTCGACCGGGTGAAGGCGCAGGCCGAGGGGATGACCGGGAAACCAAAGTTCCGGGCCGTCTCGCCGCACGTCCTGCGGCACACCTGGGCCACGCTCGCGGCCCGCGCCGGCGTCCCCATGTTCGACATCGCCGGCATCCTCGGGGACACGGTCCAGACGGTGCAGCGGGTCTACGCCCACCACTCGCCCGATCACCTGCGCGGGGCGGTGAACTTCCGCGCGCAAGCCGCGCGCAACCCCGACCAACAGAGCCCTACTGCGGCCGACACCGCCGACCTAAACCTTTGATTTATTTGTAGGTGATGATGGGCCGGCGGTAGCCATCAGCCCTTTCACGGCGGGAACACGGGTTCGAGTCCCGTAGGGCGCGCCACTAAAAACGCCCGCCTAATCAACCGGTTAGGCGGGTGTCTTTTTACAGCGTAGGCCAGCCGACGTCAATCGGCCGCCCGTTTCCGCCCTCACTTGGAGAGCTTCTCGCCCTTGAAGTTGACGAACTTGATGAGCCAGGACAGCACTTCCGGGGCCGCATAGCTGACCCCGCCGACGATGGCGTAGCGCAGCGACTCGGCCTCGACCAGGCTGTCGGCGGCGAAGCCGGCGAACACCGCCACCACCATCGCCGCGAAGGTCCGCCCAATCACCTCGCTCCACTTCATCTTGTGCGTCGCCATCGCGTGACGGGCGGCGGCGGCCGCGAAGCCCAGGCTAGCGGAGGTCGCTGCGTCGATGAGGTATCTCGTCTTGTCTTCCATGGTCACTTGTCCTTGAGAACTTTCTTTGTCGGCCTCCATCCTTCCCTCCATAGGGCCTGCGCTATGTGCGTGCCGTAGACCCGAACCGCGAACTCCTCCAAAAATGGCATACAGTCGTGGAGCAGCTCATGGGTCAGCGTGTCCAAAAGCTCCGACTCGGAGGGGTGGCGGGGGTCGATGTAAATCTTGCCGTTGGCCGGCTTGAAGTTGAGCTCGCCCTTCCACTCGCCGTAGGCGGTGCGCTTCATGCAATGCGGGCAGTCCTGCGGCTTCTTCTTGCCGAGGCGCTTGTAGATGATCTTGGGCTTGGGCATGGCTCAACGGCTGGCGCGGATGCGTTGCACCGCCTCCCAGGCAAAGGCGCCGATGGCAGGCACCGCGACGACGGCGAACCAGGGCGAGTCGAGGAAGCGGGCGCCGGCCAGCACCACGCCGCCGACCAGGATCGAGGCGACGGCGTTGGCCCGGTTGAACCCCAGCCACAGGCCGGCGATGCCGGCGGCGATGCCGCCCCCGCCCAGGACCACCAAGGCAAGGGTGATAAGGCGCTGGCGGGCGGCCTCGTGGTCTAGCCTGGCACGGGTCAGCTGCGCCTCCCCCTCGGCCTTGACCTTGGCGACCTCTGCGGCGGCGTCCTGGCGCAGCTTGGCGACCTCCCGCTGGTGGCGGTCGGCGGTGGCGCGGGCCTCGGCGTAGGCGGCCTGGTCGGCCTTGCCGGCCCGCTTCTGGGCGAACTCAAGGTCGGCGGCGGTGGGTCGGGGCAGGTAGCCGGCGGCCACCGACAGCTCGGCCTCGACCACCTTGGGCTGGGCCTTGTCGTTGGCGACGCGGGCGACCGCCACGGCGGCGGCGGCCCTTGACTGGACGAGGTCGGTCTGGTCGTCGACCCGGCTGGAGGCTGACGGGGCCGGCGCGTCCTTGCTTCGGAAAAGCGAGCATCCCGGCAGGGCCAGGATGAGGACGATGGCCAGCGCCGCCCGCACGATCAGCCCTTCTTGACGGCGTCCTTGACGGTCTTGACCGCGGCCTTGACCTGGTCGGCGGCCTGGGCGGCGGCCTTCAGCTTCTTGGAGTCGGCGTTGCGGACGCCGGCGACGAAGCCGACCCCGAAACCGATGAGGAGAATGACGACGGAAACGATGAGGTCCATGGCTTCGAGGGTGGTCGGGGGGTGGGCCATGTCAACCAATCCTGGCGTCCCGCACCGCCGAGTGGATGAGATCCAGATTGTAGGGCTGGACCCCGTTCTCGTGCCGGATAATGGCCCGGACGAGGTTGGCGATCACGATGTCGGAGGCCCAGTCCAAGGGTGCATCGGGAGCAACCCCCAAGGACTGGGCCACGCTGGACACATAGGCGCCGGTGTCGTTCTCGACCGGGGGTGCCCAGCGTTCTATGACCTGGCGGACCGAGTTTCGGCCCATGCGGTGGTAGTTGAGGAGCAGCAGGGTCATGGCCCGGATGCCCCAGAAAGGGGTCTTGAAGCGGACGAAAGCCTTGTCCGGCTGGGCGGCTGCCATCCCCTTCCAGCGGCTCTTGCCGTGCCGGATGTTGCCGGGGTTGTTGTTGCGCAGGCCGCGGGGCTCGGACAGGGTCATGCCAGACCCTACCGTCACGCCGCCCTGGCCTTCTTCCCCGAAGATGTAGGACCGTAGTGGGGGGTGGGGCAGACGCCCTGGGTGCGCTTGACCTTGAAGCGGCGCATCTCCATCAGCCCGCCCTCAAGGCCGGCGTTGATGAGCTTCTTGGCGTGCGAGCTGGAGCAGCCCCATTGCTTCTGCCAGTCGGCGCGGGTCTTGAAGCCTTGAGGCACGGCGTCCTCGCGGCAGTTCAGCGCCTCGGTGAGGCGGGCGAACAGGTCCTTGGTGGTCGGTTCCATAAAGGTCAGTAGGGAAGGCGCCACTCCTCGCCGGCCAGGGTGGCCGTAAGAGGCTGGACGTAGAGGGTCGGCATGATGCCGGTGTCGCAATACTCGCCATAGGCTATGGCCTGTCCCCACGAGAGCGTTTTCCTGCGGGATTTAGCGTAGTCGTTCTGGCCGTATTTCTTGAGGGTGCCGACGTTGATGGAGAGCGTGCGGCGGGTGGTGCGGGCGAGCGCCAGGGCGGGGCAGTGGGTGTGCGCCGAGAAGACCGCGTCCGCCTCGACGTAGATCTCGCCCATGTCGCGGGGGGCTTGCTCGTTGAAGATGGTGCCGTGGGTGAACAGGCCGGTGCCGAGCATGTATTTCTGGAACACCCCGGTGTAGGGGACCATCTCGGCGCCGAGCTTCTTGACGCAGGACTCGATGCGGCCCTTGAGCATCGACGCGCACTCGGCCACGACCTCGTTGGACGAGCTGGTCAAGCGCCAAAGCCTGTCCTCGTGGTTGCCGGGCAGGACGACGTTGAACTTGCCCTCCTCCAGGAAGGCCATGCCCTCCTCGATGTCCGGGGAGATGGGCTCGCCGTCGCCGGCGCCCCCACCCATGAAGGCCTCCATGTCGGTGAAGTCGCCGAGGTGGATGCGCTTGGCTCCCTTGCCGCGGCAGAAGGAGTCGAGGAACTTGAGGACGGACTTCCGGGCGACGGGGTCGATGTGGTGGGCGTGCGAGCAGCCGACGGCCGCGAAGCGCTTCCAGTTTCGGGTGATGTTCATTGACGCATGAAGGGCTGGGCGAGCGCCGCGGCGGCGACATCCATCGAAGCGAAGTCGCCGTCCGCGAAGGACAGGCGGGTCAGCACCGGGGCGTTGTCGAGCAGCTCGCGGATGCTGTCGCGCTCCTCGTCGTTGGCGGCGGTGGTGCCGACGCGCTGGATCTCGATGGGCTTGAACGTCCAGCCGTGCTCCTGGCAGACGGCCTCCAGCACCTGGTACTCATTGAGGTAGCGCATGTCGGTCACGAAGACGCAGCGCCGACCGCCCGACATCATGTTCTTGAGGATGCCGGCGCACAGGCGGGCGAAGATCGGTTTGTCCTGCGACCGGCAGTAGCGGCCGAACTCGACCAGCAGGGGGCGGATCTGCCCCTTGACCGCCCTGTCCTCGGTGAAGGCGACGGCCGGTAGGCCGACGTAGAGCAGGGCGTGGTTGATGGCCTCCTTGAGCTCGTCGGCCATCTTGACGGTCAGCTCCGGGCCGTTCTCGCCGAGATGGTAGGCGATGGCCTTGGCGAAGGTGTCCTTGCCCGCTCCGGCATAGCCGGCGATGGCGAAGACCGTGGGGGTCATGGGCTTGGGTGTCGGGTCCATGTCGGGCGAGCGTGCCGACACTTTGGGGTAAGGCAATCCTATTATCAGAAGCCCCTGGACTTCTTGCCCTTCTGGTCCTTGCCGGCGGTCTCGTCGACGAACTTCTCCTCCAGCTGGGTCGCGCCCATGCCGAGGTTGACGGCGACGCCGGCCGGCTTGGGCAACAGGGTGCTGGCGGCGGCGACGGCCGGCTTGACCACGTTGCGGTAGCCGGTGCGGGCGATCTGCCGCTCCGGCCCGTTGGTGTTCGACTGGGAGGTGGCGGCGTTGATGCCGGCGCGGGACAGGTCGGTGGCAACCTGGCCGGCGGCCCCGCCGATGGGGGTCTGCTGGCGGTTCTGCTTGAACAGGGTCTCGAAGAAGGGGCCGAAGGCGCCCTCGTAGGAACCGGCATCCAGGCCCTTCATGACCACCCCCTCCTTGTCGCGGCGCTTGGTGCCCTCGCTGGGGTAGAGGGCGTTGACGATGGCAAACTTGGCGGCGGTAAGCGCCACGGTGGCGGGCATCCAGAGCAGGGGGCCGGCCATCACGGCGCGGTCGTACAGGCTCCAGTTCTTGGCCGTGACGGCCTCCTTCATCAGCCCCCAGCGGCGGAGGTTGATGGACTGCTCAAAGTCGTAGGAGAAGCCCTTGAGCTGGAGGAACAGGCGGCCGAGGCCCTGGTCCTGGAACTCCGGCTTGGTGGCCCGGCTCGGCTTGACCGAGGACTGGCGGCTGAAGTTGTAGATCGCGTCGCGGTACTTCTTGGCGATAGGGTCGGAGCCCGAAAGCATGCGGACGTAGCCGTCGTTGTCGCCGGAGCTGCGCGCTTCCTCGGCCTTTCGGGCGAAGGCAAGGACGTCGGGGATGTCGGCTTCCTTGATGCCGAGCTCGGCGAGCTGGAGGCGGGCGACCTTCTGGCCGCCGACGTCAATGCCGGCCTTGCCCAGCACCTGCTGGATCGGGCTATCCCCAGCGGCAAAGCGGAGGTTGCCCAGAATGAACCGGCGGGCGGCTCCGACAGAGGCCGTGACCTTGGCAGCCTCGGTGGGCGACAGGAGGTTGAGGTCGAACAGCTTGCCGGTGAGGCGGCGCAGGGCGGGGAGCCCCTTGTCGCCGGTGGCGAAGTCGCCCGTGGTGTTGACGTAGAAGGACGGGTCCTGGCTGTTGTTGAGCCCCAGCTCCTCGGACAGCGCCTGGTCGAGAGACTGGGCGAAGGCGGGGTCCTTGCCCATCGCGTTGCGGAAGGCGCGGGTCTGCTCCGGGTTGAGCCGGACGTAGTTCTTGAGAAACTCGGTGTAGGTCTGCTTGTAGGCCTTGAGGATGTTGACCGGGGCGTCGATGCCCAGGGGCATGCGGCTGGCGCGGACGCCGATCTGGGCCGGCTCCTGGATGAGGTTGTTCCAGAACGAGCGGCCCAGCATCACCGCACCCTGCACGAAGCCGGTGGTGTCGAAGAAGGCGGCGGCGGATTGGGCGTCCTGCTCGCGGCCGATGCCCATGGCCTTCTTGAGCAGCTCGCGCAGCTCGCGGCGGTCGTCGGCGTCAACGCCCTCGGCGGCCATCCGCTGGGACAGGTCGGCCAGCTTCTCGCCGTTGGGGCCGATGGCCTCGGCCGTCACCTTGCGGCGGGCGGCGGAGGCGAGGTAGCGCTCGATGTCGCCCAGGTAGTCGTTGGTGTAGAAGGACTCCAGCAGGCGGGCCTCGGCGTCGTTGAAGGTGCGCTGCTTGGTGACGGACGCCTTGCCGGAGGGGCGGTCGCCAAACAGGGGCAGGAGGTCGCCATCGGTCACGCGCTCGGTGGCGCGGTTGAAGTAAGCCTCGGCCTGGGCCTCGAAGAAGGCGTCGTTGACCTCCTGCTTGGTGGGGCCGCCGAGCTCCGGGAACATCTCCAGGCGCTCGGTTTCGTTCAGGCGCTCGTAGAGCTTCTTGTAGGCCGCCGCGGCGGCCTTCTTGAACTCGGCTTCGCGGGCCTTGACCTTGATGGGGTCGAGGTTGCGGGGGAGGTAGGTCTCGCCCACGTCGCCGATCTCGACGCCGGCACCCTTCTGGGCCAGCAGGCCGGCGTCGGGGTCGTTGCGCAGCATGTCGCGCATTCCCTTGACGAAGTCGCCGACCCAGCCCTTGGGCATGGGAACCTCGCCCTGGTGGATGCGGCGGACGAGGGTGTTGAACATCGCCCGTTCCGAGTCCGACATCTGGGAGATCTTGTCGCGGAACTGGACGGCTAGGTCGGCCAGTCGGTTGGCGACCCGTGCCTGGGCGCCCTCGACCTGCATAGGTGCGCCGGCGCCACCGCCTGCGGTCTTGGCGCCAGGGCGGTTGAAGATGAGGGCGGCGACCTCCTTGGCGGCCTGCGACTGCTCGTTGCGGTCGGCGACCTGGTTGGCCTTCTCGGCAATGCCGGCGAGGAAGCGCGGCTTGAAGTTGACGAAGCCGGACTGGTAGGTGTTCTTGGCCGCGTCCCAGACATACTGCGCGTAAGCCTTGAAGGCCGCGCCGTGCTTGCGGACGAAGTCCTTGGACCAGGTGGCAAAGCCCTTGCTGACGTCGACCAGGCCCCGGCCCATGGCGCGGGCCGTGCGGTAGACCATCGCACCTAGGACGGACGGCGTCGGGGAGTGCAGCTTGCCGTTGGGGTTGTCCTCCGGGCCGAGGATGTCGTCGGCGGCCTTGTCGAGCTTGTCTAGGATGCCGCCCTCGCCGTCCTTGGGATCAAGGGTCTTGCCGCCCTGCCCGTCGTCGAGGTGCGGCGGCATCTCGTTGGCGGGGGTCTCGTCGAGGCCTGCGAGCGTGGCGTCGGCGGGGTCCACGTCGGTGTCCGGCTTTGAGCCGGCCTCGGCATCGGTCGGCGCGTCGGCGGGGGCCTCGTCGCCCATGGCGACGGCGGCGTCCTCGTCCGGGATAGCGGCAGGACTGTCCTGCGGCGCGGGCTCGTCAACCTCGTAGCGGCGGCCGACAAAGCCGGTCTCGCCTTCCGCATCGGAGTGCTTGTTCAGCAGCTCGATGAAGCGGTTAATGATTTCGTCGCCCGTGGCGGACTGGTCGTTCCACTTGGGATTGCCCGAGCCGATGGACTCGGCAAGGTCGGCGATCATTCTATCGGCGCGAGCCCTTGCCTCAAGAATGTCGTCAACCGTCGGCTTGTCCTTGATCTTGATGCCAGGAGGCCTGCGGAAGAACTTTTTGCCGCGGTAGCCACGCGGCATGTTCTCCTTGTAGCCGCGGATCTGTTCGGCCTTGTACTGCTTGGGAAGCGTCGGAAAATAGCGGCCGATCTTGATGGCGTCGAGGCCCTGCCTCACGAACTCGCCTTCCTCGCCCTCGATGCGCTCCCACCTGTTCCTATCAACTTTCTCGCGGCGCAGGAGCTCCTTCTCGTAGCGGCCAGCCATGTCGAGCTCGGTCTTCGACACGTCCTCGCCGTTGGCCTGTCGCCGGCGGACGCCTTGGGCGAAGTCATCCAAGGCCTCCTCGGAGACCTTGGCGAGCTCGGCGTCGTCGAGACGGCTCCCCTCCGGGTCCGCGGCCATCTTTTCCAGCTCGTACTGCTCGACCTTGGCCCTGGCTTCCTCAAGCTCTGTGCGCTTGCGGCCGATGGTCCGCTTGCCGGCAGCCCTTCGGGCATCGCCGTCGGCGACCACCTTGCGGGCGCGCTGGATGTCGGTCGGCTCGCTGGAACGAGCGGGGTCTTGCGGCTGGGCTTGCTCGGCAGGCTGTCCGGCCTTCCCCTTGGCGGGCTTGGGCTTCGGGGCAGGGGTCTCTACAGGGGCGGCAGCCTCCGGCGCGGGAACAGCCTCGGCAGGCTTGGGCGCGGGGGTCTCGGCAGGCTTGGGCTTGGCGGCCGCAATCACCTCGCGCAGGCCGACGGCCTCCGGGCTGTTGCCCTTGCCTTGGCCCTCAAGGTCGGCCAGGCGCTTGCGGGCGGGGCCGACGTAGGCCGGCTCGTCCGACGCGATGAGGTCGGGCGTGGTGTCGGCAGGCTTGGCCTCCGGGGTGGGGGCCGCCTTGTCGCCGGCCAGGTTGAAGGTGTCCTTGGCGCCGGCGATCTCCGTCTGCTGGGTCTTAGGGGAGGGAGCTGAGGCTGCCTCACCAGTCCTTGCCAGTGACGGACGCTCAAACAGCATGAGCTGCGAATGAGCGGGAATGTCACCGCTCTCGCCCACGTTGCTGACAATCCCATCATACCCGGCAGCACGTGCAATCTCGCCAAGCCTGTTTGCAGGGAAACTATTTACATCTGCGGACGGGAACTTGCCCTTTATGGCATTGTAGATTTGGATGCTTCCGGCGTCATCTGGAAGACCTAGGGATTGAGTCAGTCTTTTGAACTCCGGGGATGAGCGATCTAGCGCCTCAAGATTAAGAAGTTTCTTCCCGGAAAGATTTACAGTCCCGAACTCGATACTTGAACCAGAACCCCTGTTTTCGGCGTATCGCCCTGCCGTCTGTGGCTCAAAAGAGTAGTAATACCCTTTGCCGTGCATGGCGTTCTGCGAAGGCGCCCCCTCTCGGCCAGCAGCAACTCCTCGGTAAACCCTAACTGGCTTTGACAGGACCTCTGGAGTGACTGTGTGTGCCTCTGTAATGCGTGCGTTTGTTGCATCAGTTTCTGAGTGAAACCTAACCGCATCATCCAGAGTGCTTCTTCCTGCGGGAGAAGCAGACGCTGGCTCAGGGGCCGGCACAGGTTCGGGGACGGGCGCAGCGGCCTCCGGCTGGACAGGCGCAGGTGCCTCGTCAGCAGCCTCGGCCGCAATCAAGCGCTTGGTCTCCAGGCTCATGCCGTCCCAGTCCTGCGGCTTGACGGTGGCGGGCCGCTGGGGCTCCGGCGTTGCGGGAGTCTCGGCTACGGGCGCAGGCGTCTCCGCGACAGGGGCGGGGGTGGTTTTTGCCTCGACGGCTGGCGCAGGCTGGGTCGCCTCCGGCGCGGGGGTGACAGGCAGGGTCTCCTGCGTGGGCGCGGGGGCCTGCTGCTGTGCTTCGGGCTTCGCCGCCGCGGCTGCACGCTCCGCCTCAAGCGCCTGCTGGGCTGCGGTCTGGGCGGCGTTCCAATCGGCGATGGCGTTCTTGCGGCCCTGGTCGGTGAGCTGGGACCAGATGCGAGGGTTGAAGCCCTCCGGCATCACGAGCTCGACGCCGTCGACCACAGTGGGCGGGACGTTGATCTCGCCCTGGGCGGTGGGACGGGAGACCACGCCGACCTTCTGGCCGACGCTGCGGGCGATGTTCTTGCCAGAAGTGCCGGCCTTAAAGCCGAGGGTGGCGGCGACGTCCTGGGTGGCTTGGACGGGGCGGTAGCTTTTGCCGCCGACGAAGGGCGCGGCGCCGGCCTCGATGAGGTAGTCGCCCAGGCCGAACTCGCCGCCCTGGCTGACGTTGTAGGCGCGGGTACCGGCAGGGATGGCGGCGTTGACGCCGACCTGTGTGCCGGCGGAAATCGCCGCGGCCTTCTCGGCTGCGGTGAGGGCGCGACCGGCGCTGGCTGCGGAGACGGCCGTGCCGAGGTCCTTGATGTTCTGGACGCCGAACCGGCCGCCGCCGAGCGGCATCGTCACCACCGCGGGGATGGTGTTGTAGGCCGTGGGGTGTTGGGCGGCGATGGCCCTTTCGGCATCAGAGGGAGGGACGACGTACTCGTCCTGCACGTAGCGGGTGCCGAAGCCGGCGCCCATGGCGCCAAGGATGGAAAGCGGGATGCCGATGGGAGCGCCGACGCCGGTGGCGGTAAGGCCGGCGCCGATGGCCGTTGCGGCCGCGCCGCCTACTAGGGCCGGGGCTACCGAGCGTGCGGTACCGTAGCCGAGCGCCTGCGCAAGGCTTGAGGCGTCGCCGGCAGGGGCGGCGGAACTGGCCACCAGCGCAGCGCGTGGCGGCTGGTTGGAGACGGCGGAGGGGTCAACAGCCAAGACTGGCGCCGCATCCGGCAGCGAGTCAATCGAGATCCCTCCGACCGGCTCCTCCGCGTCGGGAAGGTCTTCGATGCGGATGGCGTTGTTTTCCATTCGGCTGGTCTATTAAAGGGGCACCAGTTGTCCACCCTGCTTTTTGACCCGTCGGCCGTTGTAGACGGCCTCGGCGCCCTCGGGGAGGGCCAAGGCGTCCTGCCTGGTGCGGATGACGGGAAGCTGGGTCTGCGACTGCGAGGCGGGCGCTTGCGCGGGGGCGGGCGCGGGGGCTGGCGGAACGACGGAAGGGGTGGGCGCAGGGGCCAGGGCAGCGGGCGCGCCCGTGTTGGCCATGGCAGGGTTGCCCCAGCGGCGCTGGATCTCCTGGATGAGGGCCGCGTTGTCAATCTCGGCGCCGCCCTGCTGGAGGGTGGTGGTGTCGTAGAGCCAGCCGTCGTCGGTGGCGGGGGCAAGGCCGAGCTCCGCCATGGCGGCGTCGAGCGCCTGGTTGGCGGTAAGGCGGTAGCCGTTCTGGGCGGCGATGCCCATGGCCGCGTCCACAAGACCGCGGGAGACCTGTGGGTCAAGGTCGATGCTGGACGCCTCAAGGCGGGAGGCAAGGGCGCTGCCGATGTCGTTCCAGGCGTCGGTCTGCGACTTGAAGAAGGCGACACGCTTGGCATCATCTGTCAGCTCGTTGCCCTGGCGGGCGGTCGGGGTGGCAGGGATGCGGACGGTGTTGCCCTCGACGACGGGCGCCTGGGGCTGGGTGGCGGCGCCGGCCTGCGGAGCTGCGAAGGCCGAGCCAAGGGTGGCGGGCGGAGGGACGGCGGGAGGCAGGGCGGGAGCAGGGCGCTCGGCTGGGGCGACAGGCGGGACTGGGAGGCGCAGGTCGCCGGGGGCGAACAGCACCGTGCTGCCGTCGGAGGCGATGACGGGGGTGCGGCCGGCGAGGTCGGCCTTGGAGCGGTTGTCCATCTCCGCGATGCGGACGCGGGTGTCGTTATCCTGGCCGGCGATGCGGAAGCGGCCTTCGTTGTCCAAGCCTGCGATGCGCACGCGGGTGTCGTTGTCGGCCGTGTTGCGCTGGTTGGCGAAGCCGCCCTCGATGTTGACGCGCTCGACGGCGTCCTTCTGCTGCTGACCGCTGGTGCGGTAGACGGCCTGGGAGTTGAGGTCGGGGTTCTCGGACATGGCGGCGTAGGCCGCGGCCAAGGGCGTGTGGCCGGCGGCAATGGCGGCCTCGTAGGCCCGCTGGCGGCTGAGGTTGGTGAACTCCTGCCCCTTGGTCCTGGAGCCAGTGAAACCCGTGTCGGCGTCGAGGTTGCGGACCTTGGCACCGGCAACCTCGGCATCAATGGCGTCTTGAGCGTCTCGGCGTCGGGCGTCGGGCCCGAGGAAGGCGTTGCCGAGGTTGTAGATCGACTGAGCGATGCTGGGGTCGCGGGAGGCGAAGAAAGGTTGTACGGCCATGGTTATCTAGGGAGGATGGTGGGGTTGGCGTAGCGGCCCTGCATGGGGACGCCGAGGGCGTCGAACCATCCTGGGCTACCCGTCTGGAGACCGCCGCTGGCGACGGCCTGGAGGCCGCCGGGGTTGGCGGCGGACTTGGCGCCGAACAGCCCGCCTCCGTTGGCCATGGCACCCATGCCGGCGATCTGGCCGCCGGCCACGAGGACGTCGCCCAGGAGCTTGGTCTTGTCGCCCCTGCGGGATGCGGCCTGGAGCTCGGTCTGGAGGACGTTCTGAGAGCCGCCCATGAAGTTGGCGAGCTGGGACTGCTGGGCGCCGTAGCGGGCGTTCATCAGCGCGTTGCCGAGCTGGAGGTCGCCGAAGGCTGCTAGTGCGGCCTTGGCTGATGCCTCCTGGCGGGCCGCGGCGTTGCCCTCGGAGACTCGGGCGGCGGTCTCGTCGGCGACAATGTCCGGCGCTCCGCCCTGCACTGGGATGTTGACGACCTGCCCGGACTCCTGGTTGCCGACCATTGCGGCGTCGCGCTCGGCAACCTGGTCGGCCAAGCGCTCGGTCTGCGACTCAAGGTTTTGCTTGCCGAGCGACTCATCAAAGAGGCCCTGCGCCTCGTCTCGAAGCCTCTGCTGGCGGCGGGCCTCGGCAAGCGTCGCACCCTCCATGGCCTTCTGGGCCTGGCGCTGGCCTTGGTATTGGGCGTAGGTGCCGGCGGCCGTGAGGGCCAGGGCGGTTACTGTGAACGGGTCGCACATGGCTTATCGGACGATCTGGCTGGAAGCCCCGGAGGACTGGCCGTAGCGGGTGGTGTTGAGAGGGCTCTGCTTGTAGCCGAGCATCCCGGTGTTGCCGAGCAGGGCGGTACTGTTCTGGAACAGGGCTCCGAGGGGGGAGAAGCCGGACTCCTTGGTGAGGGTGGCCGCGCGGGCAAGCGCCTGGTTGGCGGTGGCCGTGGGGTCGGAGGTGGCCTGGAGCTGGGCGATGAGCTCGGCGCGGTTGGCCTCGACGTTGCGGCGGGCCTCGTTGGCGGTGTCAAGTGCCCGCCCCTGCACGTCGGAGCGTGCGACGTTGTACTGGCGCTGGAGTTCGCCGGCGTTGCGGGCGGACTCACTGGATGCGGTAAGCCCCGCGCGGGCTAGGTTGTAAGCAAGGTTGTCCTGCGCGTTGTCGTACTGGGAGGCGAGCTGCGGGTTGGCGTACCTGAGATAGGCCTTTGCCCTGTTGTCGTAGAATGTCTCGTCGAACCCGCCGAAGCCTTGCTGGATTGCGCCCATGCCGGCGCGGATGCGCGCCTGGCGTTTTTCCTCGTCAGCCCTGGCTTGCGCCGCACCACCGTCTCCTCCGCCGCCTCCGAAGCACATGGTCAGATGATCCTCGATGCGCCGGCCGCCGTGGCCGCCGACTTGAAAGTGGAACCGAGCGAGCCCTGCCCGTTTTGCGGGCGCAGGCTGTTGACGACCCCGCCGACCGACTGCTGGAGACGGATGGGCGCGGTGGCAGCGATGCCGCCGGCCTTGAAGGTGCTGGCGGGATTTCCGCTCATTCCGCCGGAAAAGGACATTGGCGAGCCGCCAAGCAGGCTTGGCGCGACGCTCTGGCCGGCGAACATGCCGGTAGGATTTCCACGGGGACCTTGGATGCCGTTGCTAGAGTAGCTCCTGATCTCGCTGCTGTTCCCGCGGTTCGGCAGCATCTGAGATACTGCTTTCAGGAAGTTCATCGACTCCCCTGTGGCTGAGTTTGTGACGGTGCACATGGTTTTTCGCTTGCCTCCGAGTGTGCCGGATGAACCGGCCTAGTCCAGCAGAATAGGTGGAAGGTCTCCCCGTTTCGACCGAAGTTGGGGAGTTCCGACTCTTTGTGGGCACCGAGGTGCTTGAGCCAGCGGTGGGCCACCCTGTGGGTGGACAGGGACCGGCATTGCAGTCGGTGGTAGCCGGCTGCCTCTAGACCGGGAAAGAAGGTCTCCCGCCCAAAGCTGGTCACTTCCATGGCGACTTCCGGCCAGCGGTCGGTGGCAAACATCCACATCTCCCAGACCCCAGGCCAGACTGGCACGGCACCGAAGGCGGCGATGGGCACCCCGTCATCCGACCCGGCCACGAAGCCGAACTCGCCGCCCCGCATAATGTCATCGACTAGGCGGTCGGTGTCGTCGTCCCAGCGGGTGGCGAAAATCTCCTCGCGGTCGCGCCGCCGCATCCTGGCGGCAACCCAGTGCAGGTCGTCGGCGTTGAGCTTAGCCAGCTTCATGCTTGGGCTGCATGTCGTCGTAGTGGACGATGACGTTGGAGACCTTGGCAGGCCCGGCGGCGGCGTTGACCATCCGAAGGCCGAAGTGGGTGCCAATGCCGACCATCGGGATGGTGCCGAAAGCGAAGGTGGACTGGGAAGCCCTGAGAATAACCTCGCGGGTGCCGGGGGCGGTGTGGTCGAAGCCCATCTCGGCGCGCCACAGGCCCTCGATGGTGAGGTCCATGGCCTTGGCCCGCTTGAGGTGGGCCGGCTTGCGGGCGTCCATGTAGGGGAACTCCACCACCACCTCGGAGGAGTCGTAGGTGTTTCCGTCGCCGCCGCCGTAAAGGTAGATGGTGTTGCCCGCCCGGGCGAACACCTTGCCGCCTTGGGCGGCGAACTCGCTCACCGTGAAGCCGGTCTCGTAGGTGGACCAGGCGGTGATCTCCGAGCCCGGGAAGTAGGACAGCACGAAGATCTTGTCCCCGACCGCCAGCCAGTAGCGGCCGTCGACGGGCTCGACCACGGCCTTGGCCGCGTACTTCTGGGCGTCGGTGAGAGTGGCCAGGTGCGAGATGACGATGCTGTCGATTGCGGAGCCGATGTCGGACGCGAAGGCCGTGTCCGTGCCGTCGCGCGCCCGCAGGGAACGGATGCCGTTGTCGGCGAGGTAGAGGAGGTCGATGGCGCCCATCGATACCACGCTGTCCGGGGCGATGCAGCCGGTGTTGGCCAGCACCTGGAGCTGCTGGTTCTGGGCTGGGTCGGCGTCAAGGAACCAGAGCTGGACGTTGCGCCGGCTGAACACGGCAAGCTTGTCCTGGTAGACGCCGAAACCAGTGAGGTCCTCGCGTCCGCCGAAGTTGTTCGACATGTCGATGAACCCGGAGCCTAGGTCGTGGATGTCCCACTTGGTGGCGTCGTTCAGCGCCGAGAAGTACATGGTGGAGCCGACCCCGGCGTGCACCTTGGACTTGTATGTAACGGCGAAGTTTGGAGACAGGCCGGCCACGCGGCTGGCGCCGAAGATGTAGGGGTCGGCAATCTCGGGGTCGGTGACGGTGATGCTAATCTTACCGACCGGGTTGTTGGCAAGGGTGGCAGGCAGGATGCTGACAACGTGCTTGTTGGGCTTGCCCTCGACGTAGCTCCTGCCACCCGACATCGAGGTGAGCTGGGAGATGATGACGCTGCCGCTGACGTTGACCGAGACCGTCCTGTTGTTGGCCGCGGAGCCGACGCCGGCCGGAGCCTTGATCTTGATGATGCCGTTGCTGACGTAGGCCTCGTAGCCGTGGACGAGCGTGCCAGCATTGATGCCTTCGCGGACGTAGTAGGATGTCTCGGAGTTGGATGTCTTCCAGTTGACCGGGGCTGACAGGATGTTGATGCCGTCGACGAACACGGACTCGACGCGGCTGTAATCGCCGTTTGCCATCGCGCCGGCCGCCACGGTGGCGATGTAGCGATGCTGTGCATAAGGACTCTGCGCTATGCTAGCCGGGTTAATGAGCTCGCCGATGCCATAAACCCCGGAGGGGTTGGCGTCGAACTCGATCTGCACGATGTCGCCGTTGGCGTTGGAGCCCTGCTCGGCCGGGGCGTCGATCCACAGCGCTGCCGGGTCGTTGCCGGACCAGCCGCCGTAGGAGGCCCAGCGAGCCGAGTACTTGTGATTTAGGCCGGCGGTGGTGTTCTCGTTGATTACCTTGCGGAGCTGCCAGAGCAGGGCGCCGCCGTTGCTGCCATAACCGTCAGTGACGGTGTAGGTGTTGTACTTGAGTCCCGTCGTGCCAGTCCAGTTGAGGAGATCCTGACCGTCGGACGCCGTGGCCGAGCTGGCGCCTACCCGGACGCTCCTGATGCCCGGGAGCGCGGCGGCGTCGATGTGGCGCACGTAGGGCCTGGTGTAGGCCCTGGTCTCGGAGCCGCCGGAGATGAGGAACGAACCCTCGGCCTTGACCTCCTCGACGGGCTCGGTCGGAAGCTGGGTCTCGGTCACGGTGGCGGTGATCGGCGCAGTCACCTGCGTTGTGACGGTGAACCGCTTGGCACCAGGGCCGGTGATGGTGACGGTGCTGCCGGCGGCGACGGCGGTGTAGCCGGTCAGAGAGAAATTGGCGGCCAGCTCGGAGGCCAGGGTGGCCACCGAGGTGTGGTTTCTCGCCCTGCCGACGTGCCAGTCCTTGATGACGGCGCCGTCCCAGTAGGAGAAGCGCTGGCCGTCGGCGAACTCGGCGATGACGAAGGGCAGGCCGCCGTAGACGGTTGACCAGACCACCTTGGTCATGTCCGCGACCATGCTGTATGGGTGCTGGAGCCGCTGGTAGGTCACGCCGGATGGCATGACAGGCGCCGTCACCGAGCCGAAGACGTAGACCTTGTCGGCCGTTGTCTCCAGGCCGAAGGTGTTGGCCGGCAGGGAGGCGAACTGGGCGAAGGCCTTGCGCTTCTCGATCTCGCCGCCGCGGGTGATGTGGGCGTTCTTGAGGATGGTCAGCGTGCCATCCTTGCTGGACAGGGCGCTGCGTCGGCTGTCGAGGCCGGCCGAGAAGTTGTCGACTACCAGGTAGGGCATCAGAACCGGGTCTCGCGCACGGCGCGGTTCCCGATCCAGCGGAGGCCCGGGCCGGGCGAGACGGAGCCTCCGAAGTTGGCGCCGTCAATTTTGGTCGCCTGCCCCTTGAGGCGGTTGAAGTGGATGGTCGCCTGGGCGAGCTTGGCCTGGGCGTCCTTGGAGCCGGTGCGGGAAAGGTACTCGGCCGCGCAGCGCAGGACGATTAGGTTGTCGTCGAGAAGGGCCTGGTCGCTTGGGGCGATGAGGGCGGGCAGCTTGCGGTAGCAGCGGAAGCGCAGGGACTGGGCGACGTCCGGCACGGGCCAGACCTCGAACTGGTTCGACTCGTGGTGCTGCCAGCGGTCGACCGGGGAGGAGACCTCGCCGATTTCCGAGTCCTTGGCGTTGTACTCGGCGACGCCGATGCCGTAGTCGACGCACTTCCACTTGCCGTCGTGCTTGACGTGCGCGGAGATGATGCGCTGGAAGTCGACCTCGTCGTCGAAGGCGTAGTAGCGCTGGCCGGCAATCAGCGCCTCGTCCCGGTCAATCTGGGCGAACTCCCAGTCGTGCTCGGTCCAGAGGATCTCCTGCGTGCGGCGCAGGAGGTGGTCGAACTGGTTCTCGGTGTTGATGCCCATGGCCACGCTGGACGCCGCGCCGATCTCGGCGCGAAGCATCTCGCGCAGCTTGAGGAGCGACGTCCCGCGGGCCATCGGTCAGGCTTCCTTGCTCTTGGCTGCCTTGGGGGCGGCGAAGCCCTCGACCTCGACCTTGGCCTCGGCGAAGGTCGCGGGCAGCTTGGGCAGCGCGCCGGGGAAGCAGACGGCGAAAACCTTGTCGCCGTAGACGAGCTTGAGGCGCTCGACCTCGTCCTCGTTGGAGACGGAGGAGTCGGCCAGGGCCTTGCCGTTGATGAGCGCGTCGTCGCCGTGAAGGTGACGGAGGATGACAGCCTCGGCGGGGGTGACGGGCTTGACGATGGTGGTCGTCAGCTCGCCGTTCAGTAGGATCTCGATGTTAGCGGTTTGCATGGCAGTGGCTCCTTTCTGTCCGTCCGCCTTCCGGATGCAACAAATAAAGGGGGGTGGTTCCGAAGAACCACCCCCCGAGGTCATCCGGGCCGCTTAGGCGCCGTCCGCGGCGGTGTAGAGACCCGAGCTGTTGAGGCGCCAGGCCGCCAGCGCGCCGGACCAGGTCATGCCCTTGTAGATGGCATACTTGTCCTCGGGACGAGCGGGGTTGTGGACCTTCATGTCGTCACCCTCGAGGACGTGCAGGCCGATGGCCTTGGTGTCGAGGATGTAGCAGTTGAGGCTCTGGTTGCCGGTGCCGTCGTGCTTGGCCAGGCTGTCCAGGGTGGGGTCGTAGAGGAACTCACCCACGCCGAGGATGACCGGCGCGCCGATGGTGATGTCCGTGTTCTTGGCGAACCCGACCTGGGTGTAGAGGCCCTTGGCGTGGATCTCGCGCTCGAGGCGACCGAGGAACTCGGAGCCGCAGACGATGAGGTCGGGCTTGCCACCGTAGCGCTTGAGCTGACGGATCTCGGCCTGGAGACCGGTGATGAGGTTCGACTGGCCGGCCGTGTAGGTGAACGTAGCCGTGCGGTTGCGCCACAGGGCGTTGGTCACGCGGGAGATACCGCCGGTGGAGCCGGTGGCATTGGAGGAGGCGGGCTTGATGAGAGCCATGATGCCGGCGGGCAGCTTGGGGTCGGCGGTGCCGTCCTTCCACAGCGCGTCGTTCATGGAGCGGGCCCAGCCCTCGTTCATGTCGTCGAGCTTGTCGGCGAGCAGGTCGGTGATGACGTGGGCGTCACGGCCGGACAGCTTGCTGGTCGACTCGCCAGTGGCGGAGTCGTTGACGATGATACCGGCGACCTTGAGCTCCGAGAACGGAACAGTGAGACCGGCGTGGATTTCCTTCCAGGAGAAGGACGCCTTCTTGATGTTCCGGGGGTTGGAGTAGGTCACAGTGTCCAGGTCCTCGAAGCCCTGGATCGTGGTGGTGTAGTCGAACTTGACGTTCTTGGTGATGGCGCCGCGGCCGCCGGAGAAGGTCTTCTGCTTCTTGCGCAAGGCGTTGAGCAGGGGCTTTTCCTGGATGGTCTGCGACAGAGCGGGCCCCTTGATGTTGAACTCAAGGGCGGCCGCGATGGTGTTCTCCAGCTGGAGAAGGGTCGTGGAGGGCATGGTGGTTTCTGGGTCTTAGTTGTTTAGGCTCGCCTGGACGACCTCAAGAAGGTTCTTGGGTGCGGGGCGGGCGTTGGCGGACGACAGGGCGCTGGCGGGTTGACGGATAGGCACGCTCTTGTTGCCGGCCCTCGCCATCCAACCCTCGACATCGGCAAGCGCGCGTTGTGCGAGCTTTACGGCCTCGTCGGGGGTGCGGATAGGAGTCTCGAGCAACAGTGCTTTCACCCGGCTTTCCACCATCGGGAACTTCTCGGCCCACTGCGGGTCCCTGGCTTTCTGAGTTTCCGCCCACGTGTCGACGGCCAGCGCGCGCTCGTTGGCGACGCGCACCTCCGCCTCCTGGGCCAGCCGGATCTGCTCCTGCTGGCGCAGTTCTTCCATCTGCTGCTGACGCTGGGCCTGGAACTGCTGCTGGGCCCGCAGTGCTGCGAGCTCCTTGGCGGTGTCCTGGTCGACGTAGCTGTTCTCCACCTTGCCCTTGAGGTCCTCCGGGAGCGCCTCGCCCGCGAACATCGCGAGCTTGTCGGCGTATCCCTTGAGAGCCTTGTAGGCTTCGGCGGGGTTCTGCTTCATTAGCGCCATCACCTGCATGCCTTCCGCCATCTCCTGTGTGGAGAGTTGGTTGGTCTGCATGAACTGGACGACCTTG
>Ga0315903_10001455_pt1 | contig 35941 bp, 24 predicted proteins | sample LakEriMetagenome_7_FD_203524 | JGI IMG/M metagenome (GOLD analysis project Ga0315903, IMG submission 203524) | Freshwater fungal communities from buoy surface, Lake Erie, Ohio, United States - Buoy 2 MA119 | ecosystem: Environmental > Aquatic > Freshwater > Lake | place: USA: Lake Erie, Ohio...
CCCAGCCAGGACTGCACCGCCATCTGTTCCACAACGCTCCCAAGCCCCACGTGGTCCGGAGCGGCGAGCATCTCTTCGCCCATGTTTACCTTGTGCCCGACCTCGTCCCCGAGACGATCATGCTCGAGTGGCATGACGGGCAGAACTGGGAACACCGGGCGTACTGGGGAGCCGACAAGATTGCCTTCGGTCAGCCCGAGACCGCCAGCCGGCGCCGCCTGGGAGACCTGCCCCCCGCGGGTCAGTGGACCCGGCTGGAGATTCCCGCCGACCTCGTGGGGCTGGCGGGAAAATCCTTGAAGGGAATGGCCTTCTCTTTGTTTGGCGGGCAGGCGATCTGGCATCGCACGGGGACGCTGCCAGGGGAATTCAAAATCGTTGAAGAACTGACGGTGGCCGAACGGCTGCCGCTGTCGCAACTGGGGTCCGACCTGTGGGGGGGACGGTTCCCTCTCGTGGGGACGGGGAAGTACCGGGTCGAGCTGCACAACTCGCTGGGGCATGCCAGCCAGCCGATGGACGAGGCGGCGTACGTGGCGATTCCCGACAAGCCGCCGCAGATTCTGGTGGGGCGGCCCGGAGTCGACCTGACGCTCTCGAAAGCGGTGCGGGTGCCGGTGGCGATTTCGGCCTACGACGATCTGGCGCTCGCCAAGCTGACGCTGGCCATTCAGCCCCCCGGAGTGACCGGGTTCGAAAGCCGCCCGATCGTGCGGTTTGCTCCCGGGGTGACCACCGACGACCGGCTGCACACACTCGACCTCGAGCAGTTCGGGATGAAGCCAGGAGACGTGCTGAAGTACCGCCTCGAGGCGCACGACCGGAAGGAACAGAGCCGGTCGACACAGGAATTCACCATCCGCATCCAGAACGATGCCAATGCGGCCGACAAAAAACTCGAGGCGTTCGAGAAGCAGCAGGAACAACTCGCCCAGAAGTTCGACAAGCTGGTGACCGACCAGCAGCGGATCGAGCAGCGGCTGAACGAACTGCGCGAACAGCATCGCGACCTGACAAAAACGCTCGACGAAGCCCGGGCCGCAGCGCGGGCTGAAGCCCAGAATGCCGACGCTCCACCCGATCCGCAACAACCCAACCAGCCCCCGGCGGCCCCCCAGCCGAAGCTCGCCGAGGCGACCCGGCAGCAAGTGGCCCAGGTGCAGCAGCAACTGGCCGAGATGGCGCTGCAGGAAGCCCAGAACCTCGCGGCGGGGAAGCAGTTGGCGGAAGAACTGAAGGGGGTGGCCGACCAGGCGGCCCAGTTGGCGCTGCTGCCTCCCCAGTTGCAGCAGCAATGGCAACAGTTCCCGGAGAGTGTGCAGCAGGAGGGGATCCAGCCCCTGCAAAACCTCGCCGATGACCTGCAGCAGGCCAGCTCTCCCGAGAAGCAACCGGCCCCCAACCTGCCGGCCCTGGCGGAAGACGGCCAGCGGGTCCAGCGGCACCTCGACGACCTGCGCCAACGGATGCAGGCGCTGGCCGAAGCGACCCAGCAGGCGCAGCAGGATCCGCAATCGAGCCTCGACCGGCTGCGCGAGAAGCTGCTCTCTCAGGAAGCGCAGACGACCGCCCAGGACCTCGAGGCCCTGCAGCAGTTCCTGTCGGAACTGCGCGACGACCTGCAGCAGTACAACCAGCAGGAAGGAGCGCTGCAGACCGAGACCCAGGCCGCCGCCGACCCGGCTCTGGCCGGGCTCGAACAGCAGCAGGGCCAGCTCGAAACCCGGGCCGACCCGCGGCTCGACCAGGCCCGCCAACTGCTGGCCGACCCCACGCGCATCCCGGAAACTCCCCCCGCCCGGAACGCCGCCGAAAAGAGCAGACCGGGTGAAACCACCCCGGGCAAAAACCCGGCCGACATGTCGAACCCGAACAATGCGAACCCCAGCCCGCGGGAACAGTCGCAGCCAGCCCCAGGGCAGAACGAGAAGGGGCAGCCCGAGCAGAAGCCGTCAGAGAGAGGGACACCCGCCGGTGAGAAACCGTCGCCCGACCAGCCGCCGGCGGGGAAACCCGGTACGACCGGTGAATCACCCACCGGCGAATCGCCGACGGGCACTCCGCCCCCTGCGGGAGACCGCACACCAGGCGCACCGAATCCGAAGGGTCAGCCTGGCCCCGATCGCCAGGCGCTGCTGGACCGCGAGGCGGCCAAGAAGTCCGAACTCGAGGCGGCCGAGCGCAGCCTCGCAGAAGATTTCCAGTCGCTGGGCGACCTGATCGACGAACTGCAGGCCGCCACGGGAGAAGGTCCCGAAGGAGACGCCCCCCCGCAGCCAGGCGAGATGGATCCGACCGACGCGGGGGATGCCTCGCAGTCCCCCACGGGTGAGTCGGCCCCAGCCAACGGTCAGTCGGCTGGGAAGCCGGGGGATATGCCTCCCGGCTCGAATCCCACCCCGGCCCAATCGGGAGCCAGTCCGGGCCAACCTGCTGAAGGAGGCCAACCATCGCAGGGGGGATCTCCCAAGTCGCAGGGGGCCAGCAAACCGACGGTGGCCGAGGGAGACAACCCGAAGAACAGCCGCCCGGCCGATCCCCAGGCGCTGGCCGACCTGTTGAACTCTCAGCGTGTGCAGGAGGCGAAGGCGATGGCCGCCCGGATGCAGGCGGCCCGCCAGGGTGCCGACCCGAATGCGCCCCCCCGGCCCATGGCGGCGAACGCCGCGACTCCGCCGAACCAGGCGGGAAGTGCCTCGGCCACCCCCTCGACGCTACCCGTGCTGCCGGTCGACGCCCGCCTGGCCGACCTCGATCTCGACACCCGCACGGTGCTGCTGAAGCTCCCCCCGCGCATTCGTGAAGAACTGCTGCAGGGATTGCGTGAAGAGGGTCCCGAGGGGTATCAGCAGTTCATCCGCAACTACTACCAACGGTTGGCCAAGGTGAAGGGAGACAAGAAGTGACCTCCCGGCGGCCAACTGGCAAGTGGTGGCGAACGGCATGATTCCCACCGGTCTGCTGAAGTGGTTTCTCGACACGATCGGGTATGCCGATCGGGAAGTGCTGACGCACCTCGACCAGGTGACGCTCGCCTTCCAGCGCCCCGGGCTGTTGTGGCTGGGACTGGCGGCGTGGGGACCGCTGGTCTGGCTGATGCGCCGTCGGCAGCGGCGACAGTTCACCTCGGCCCCCAACGGGCTGATCAACACCCTCACCGCCACCCGGGCCATCATTCTGGGTCTGATGCTGCTGACCCTGGCGGGCCCCTTTTTGAAACTCGACCAGCGGGTCGAGAAACGCCCCGTGGTGGCGGTGGTGCTGGATCAATCCGACAGCATGCGTCTGCCCGCTGGTCCGTTCGAGAACGCCGCCATCACGGCGAAGCTGGCCGAAGCCGCCGGGCTGATCCCCCCAACCGACCCGCGACCGGCCTCGGACACATCCGCCGCGGCACCCGCAGCCGGATCGACGACCAGCCCCGTCACTCCGCCGTCACTGCCCCCCGAGGTGGCCGAAACCCTGCGGCAGATCAGCCGGTTCGATCTCGCCCGGGCCATCGTCCAACAGGCGGGCCCTCTCTGGACGGAACTGGCACAGACGCATGACGTGCGGTTCTTCCAGTCGGCCGTCACACCGCAGCCGTTGCCCCTTGAGAGCGAACGGCCCGAGTACCCCGCGCTGGATGAGACCCCGGGCTTACCGGCCACGCACCTGGGAGACACCATCGGCAAAGTGCTCGAAGAGGCGGCCGGTCGACCCGTGGCTGGCCTCGTGCTGCTGAGTGATGGACAAAACACCGGCGGGGTCTCTCCCGCCGAGGCCGCCCGGTCGGCCGGGCTGGCGCAGGCACCGCTCTTCACGGTGCCGGTCGGTCCCCCGGGGCGATTGCGCGATGTGGCCGTCGTCGATCTGTTCACCTCGGGACAGGTCTCGGTCGGCGACACCGCGCAGGTCTCGGTCACCATCGAAAGCACCGGGTTCGATGGGCAGCCAGTCGACGTGCAGTTGTTCGATGGCACCACCCCGCTGGCGAGCCGCCGGCTGGTCCTGGCCAGCGGCGAGCAGCAGCACATGGAGTTGAGCTTCGAGGCGAAAGAGGCCGGCCTGCGGACGCTGAACGTGGTCATTCCCGTGCTGCCTGAAGAACTGGGGCCCCTGCACGCCAACAACAGCGACACCACGCAACTGCGGGTCGCGGCCGGGAAGCTGAAGGTGCTGCTGATCGACGGAGCCCCCCGCTGGGACTTCCGGTTTCTGAAGAACGCCCTGCGGCGCGATCATGGGCTGGAAGGGCGCAAGGAAGCCGAAATCGACGTGCTGCTCGACAGCGAACTGGCCCGCCAGAGCGTGCCCGCCGGAGCCGCCGGTCCCTACCCCGCCACGCTCGACGAGCTTTGCGAGTACCACACCCTCATTCTGGGAGACATCGCCGTCGATCGGCTCCCCGCGGGTTTTCTGGGGCTCGTCCGGCAGGGGGTGGAAGAGCGGGGGCTGGGGTTGATTGTCGCGGCTGGTCCCCGGGCGACGCCGCAGACGTGGACTGAAGACGAACGGGAACTGCTGCCCGTCCGGCTGGCTGCCAGCAGCAACGGCGCACTGGCCCCCGTTTACAACCCCTATCGCCTGGCGATCACCCCCGAGGGGGAACTGCACGAACTCTTGCGGCTCTCTCCCGACGCGGGACAGAACCGCGAGACCTGGGAGCGGATGCCGCCGTTCTTCTGGGCCGCCGCGTGCGAGCGGGCCAGCCCGGCGGCCAGTGTGCTGGCGGTGAATACCAGCGTCGAGAACGGCTATGGCAAACAGCCGTTGATTGCCTGGCACTTTTTTGGCACCGGGCGGGTGCTGTTCGTCGGGACCGATTCGACGTGGCTTTGGCGGCAGAACACCGGCGACCGCTACTTTTACACCTTCTGGGGGCAGGCGGTGCGGTTTGTGGCCCGGCGGGAGCCCGAGGAGGGCCGTCGCAGCCGGCTGGAGATCTCTCCGGCGCGCGTGCAGCCCGGCGAGGCGACCCGGCTGGAACTGTGGGGGGTGAACTCTGCCGGAGAACCGCTGACCGAACAGCGGGTGGCGGTGCAGATCGAAACTCCCGACGGCACCCCCGCCCAGGTCGATCTCGCCGCTGATCCCCAGCAGCCGGGACGCTACACCGGCCGGTTCCTCCCCACGCTGGCGGGTGACTATGCGGCGATCTTCGACCCGGGGTCGGGTGCCGACCGGGCCGAGGCCCGCATCAAGGTGCTCCCCTCGACCACCGAGCTGCGCCGCCCGAATCTCAACCGGGTGGCCTTGGCCGGTTTGGCCACCGGTTCGGGAGGGGAACTGCTGGAACTGACGCAGCTCGACCGGCTGCGCGAGTTGCTGAAAGGAACCCCGGGGACGATCCAGCTCTATCGGGAGAAGACCCTCTGGGACAACTGGCTGATGCTGGTGCTGCTGGTGGGGGTCTACTCGCTTGATGTGGCGCTGCGCCGGCTGGCGGGATTGACCTGAGTGGCCGACCTGCGTGGCCGGGCCCCCGAACAGGAGCGGGTGGTGTCTCGCTCTTGTTGATTTGTCTGCAACTGGTGTGTCATGCCGCACTTTCTGCTGTTTTACGAGGGAGCCCCCGACTATCTGGCCCGGCGGGGGGAATTTCGGGCCGAACATCTGCACCGGGCCTGGGCCGCTCAGGCGCGGGGAGAACTGGTGCTGGGGGGGGCCTATGCCGACCCGGTCGATGGGGCGTTGCTGATCTTCCAGGGAACAGACGCCCGGGTGGCCGAGCAGTTCGCCGAGCAAGACCCCTACGTGCGGCACGGCCTGGTGGCGCGGTGGTGGGTCCGCCCCTGGACGACGGTGGTGGGAGATCTGGCCGAGACTCCCGTTCGCCCGGCGGGGAGTTGAAAAGAGCGCGACGGCGGCGTCACAATGCGGGATGAAGAGAGTTGGCAACCGCGGAGCCGGCGTGGGAATAAATCCCGGGTTTCGCGCATCACACCTGTATCCCGTTGCCACGGGACACGTGCTTTTTCACCTGCTGTGAAGGAACAAGACATGTCGCTGAAGACGATTCGTTCGGTCGCCCTGGCCACCCTGGGTGCCGTGGTGTTGACTGTGGTTGGTTGTGCCCCGGCTCCCTCGGCTCCTCCGGCCGGCGGCAGCCCCAGCACCCTGCCGACGAACGGCCCCCCCTCGACCGGACCGACCGGCGGCGTGAAGCCGGCGGCTGCGGCCGACGACCAGGCGGGCTCGACCACCGGCGCGACCGAGTCCTCCGAGAAGTAGTCTGCTGGCCCTGCTCTCCCGCACTGGCTGGAGAACAGGGCTGTGGACCGAGAAATATCACCGGCTGTTCCCCCAGGGGGGAGCAGCCGGTTTTTTTTTGGTCCGAGGGGAAAGCCAACCTCTCCCGAAGACCCGAGGCGCAACCTCACCCGATTCCTGCTCGCGGCAACCGCTACAAACGCCCGATTCGCTACTTTCCCCGACAGTCTTCCTCGACTCAAACATTTGTTTCAACATCAGTTGTTCAAACAGGGATATCCGCTTAGACTTTCGTCTGAGCAGGGAAAAGGTTTTCCTGCCTGCGAGTCATCGAGGGCCAGACGCGGGGTTTCGACCCTGCCAAAAACCCGGGATGCCTCGCATCGCTTTGCCCTTTTGGCCCAGCGACCGGTGGCCGACTGGATTTGTTCGACGTCTGGTTTCCAACTCCTCTGCTCCATGACCAACACTCAACTCGCCGAACAGTTCTTCCTGCAGATTGCCGTGATCCTGATGGTCTGTCGTCTGGTAGGCATGGTGGCCCGCTGGTTCGGTCAGCCCCAGGTGGTGGCCGAGATGATCGCCGGGGTCTGCCTGGGTCCCTCGCTGCTCGGGCTGTTCTTCCCGGAGCTGCAGTCGGCCATCTTCCCCTGGGACCGCACAACGCGCGATTCGCAAAGTTACATCTACCCGGTGTCGCAATTGGGGCTGGCTCTCTACATGTTCACCGTGGGGATGGACTTTCGCCTCGACATTGTCCGCTCGCGGTGGACCAGTTCGCTCGCCGTTTCGCTGGCGGGCATGCTCAGCCCGTTCGTCCTCGGAGCGGGTCTGGGGCTGTATTTCCACAGTTCCACCGACCTGTTTCCGCAGGGGAGTTCCGCCTGGGCCTCGGCCATCTTCCTCGGGGCCTCGATGTGCATCACCGCCTTCCCGATGCTGGCCCGGATCATCCGTTACAAGGGGCTCAACGGCACCCGGATGGGGACGGTTGCGATTGGGGCCGGAGCGATTGACGACGCCTGTGCCTGGTGTCTGCTGGCGGTGGTGCTCTCGAGCATTGAAGGAACCCCCACCGCCGCCCTCAAATCGATTGGGGGGGGGCTGCTGTTCCTGCTGTTCATCGCCTTCGTCCTGCGGCCTCTGTTGCTCAGGATGCAGCGCTGGCTCATCCGCGATGAACAGGTCAGCGAGGCGGGCTTGGTCATCTGCCTGGTGATGATGGCACTGGGGGCGCTGGCCACCGACAAGCTGGGACTGCACGCCGTGTTTGGCAGTTTTCTCGTTGGCACCGTCATTCCTCGCGGCACCATCGTCCGGGGAGTGACCGAGCGGGTCGAGCCGCTCACCGTCGCGCTGCTGCTGCCGATGTTCTTCACCTTCAGCGGTCTGAACACCCGGATTGGGCTGCTGAACTCGTCCACGCTGTGGATCGACTGCCTGCTGGTGCTGGCCGTCGCCATGGTCGGCAAGGGAATCTCGTGCTGGCTGGCCGCCCTCGCCACCGGCATTCCCAACCGCGAGGCCCTGGGGATCGGCGTGCTGATGAACGCCCGCGGCCTGATGGAGTTGATCATCATCAACATCGGCCGCGAAAAGGGACTCATCTCCAACCAGCTTTTCGCCATGCTGGTGATCATGGCCATCGTCACCACCCTCATGGCCTCTCCCCTGTTCGATCGCCTGACCGGGTCGATGACCACCCCCCAGACCGACTGAGCACCCTGTGGGCGCACGGCACCCCGCATCCCGGGTCCCCCCCCAGGTGAGTCGAATTGGCTCCCCCTTCCGCTCCGCGGTATACTGCGGCGTCCTCCGGTGGGGAGGTTCCACGGGGTCGTTCACTCGGCCAGCCTCGGTGTGGGTGCTTCCATGCGGCTCTTGGTTTGCCTGCTGTGTCTGGTTGGTCTGCCGCTGGGCGGCATCCCCGGCACGTCCGGCCTTGCCCGCTCCGCTCGGGCCGACGACGCCCCTCCCGCGCAGCCAATCCCCCCCGACCGTACGATCATCTCGCTGCGGATCGAACCCGCCACATTGCGGCTGACCGGGTCCAACCGCCGGCAGCAACTGCTGGTGACGGGGATCGGGGATGATGGCCGCGAAGTCGATCTGACCCGGCTCGCCCAGATCGAGCTGGTCCCCGCCGCCGGCACCCCGGCAACCACTCCTCTGGCCCGCCTCGAAGCCGCCCGACTGAGCGGACTGCGGGATGGCGAGGCCATCCTGCGGGTCACCTGGGGCCCGCTCGCCTGGCAGGGAGCGCTGGTGTTGGCCGGGGTGGAGACACCCCCCCCCGTCGACTTCGCCCGCGATGTGAATCCCATTCTGACCCGTCTGGGCTGCAACAGCGGCGGCTGCCACGGCCGGGCCAGCGGACAAAACGGCTTCAAGCTGTCGGTGTTCGGGTTCGACAACGCCTTCGACTACGAGGCCATCGTCCACCAGGCCCGCGGACGGCGGGTCAACACCGCCAGCGCGGCCGACAGTCTCATTCTCACCAAACCGGCGGGCATTGTGCCCCACGGCGGTGGCCAGCGGCTGAAGAAAGACTCGCTCGACTACGAGGTCTTGCGGCACTGGATCGACCAGGGACTCCCTCCCGCCGATCCCCAGGTCCCGCACCTGGTCTCGCTGGAGGTCAGCCCGACCGAGCGGGTGCTCTGGGCGGGGGCCACCCAGCAGATCCTCGCGACCGCCCACTACTCAGACGGCACCATCCGCGACGTGACCCATGCCGCGTTCTATGCCTCGAACGCTCCCCATGTGGCCGAGGTGGATCCGCAGGGGCTGGTCCGGGTGGGGCACAACCCGGGCGAGGCGGCCATCACCGTCAACTACATGGGGCAGGTGGCGGCGGTGCAGGTGCAGTCGCCGCGGGCCGGCTCGGCCCTGCCAACGGCCGATCCTCCTGTCCACAACCCCATCGACCGGCTGGTCTGGGCGAAGCTGCGCAAGATGGGGCTGACCCCCTCTGAGGTGTGCGACGATGCCACGTTCCTGCGCCGGGTTTCGCTCGACCTGCTGGGGACGCTGCCGACCGTCGACGAAGCCCAGAGCTTTCTGGATGACACGCACTCGAACAAACGCGAGCGCTGGATCGACCACCTGCTGACCCGCGAGGAATACGCCGACTTCTGGTCGCTGAAGTGGGCCGATATCCTGCTGGTCGACCGCGAGAAACTGGGGGACCGCGGCGCGTTCGAGTTCCACCGCTGGCTGCGCGGGCAGTTCGCCCGCAATCGTCCGTACGATCAATGGGTGCGCGAGCTGCTGACTGCCACGGGAGACTCGGCCAAGTTTGGTCCCGTCAACTTCTTCCGCTCGGCCGACACGCCCGACGCCCTCGCCCGCACCATCAGCCAGGCGTTTCTGGGGGTGCGGGTCGAATGTGCCCAGTGCCATCACCACCCCTTCGAGAAGTGGTCGCAGGAAGACTATTACAGCCTCGCGGCGTTCTTCCAGGGGCTGGAACTGCGGCCGCTGGGGAAGGACCGCGTGCTCGTCCTGCACCCCGGCTACCGCGACCTGACCATTCCCCAGACGACCACCGTCGTCACCGCGCACGCCCTCGACGCCCCGGTCTCCGACCAGCTCAAGACGGGAGATCCCCGCCGGGTGCTGGCCGACTGGCTGACGGCGAAAGAGAACCCGTGGTTCGCCCGGCTTGCCGTCAACCGGCTCTGGAAGCACTTTCTGGGACGGGGCCTGGTGGAGGCCGAAGATGACCTCCGTTCGACCAATCCCCCCACCAACGGTCCGCTGCTCGATTACCTGGCGGCCGAACTGATGCAGTCGGGGTTCGATCTGAAGCACGTGATGCGGCTGATCCTCAACAGCCGGGTGTACCAGTTGTCGAGCGAGCCCAACGCCACCAACCTCGACGATGAACAGAACTTCTCGCACCACGTCATCCGCCGGCAGTCGGCCGAGGTGCTGCTCGACTCGATCAGCCAGGTGACGGGTGTTGCCGAGAGCTTCCCGGGACGTCCTGAGGGAACCCGTGCGATTGCCCTGTGGAACAACCGGCTCCCCTCGTATTTCCTGGAGATTTTCGGGCGTCCCGAGCGGAACACCCCCTGCGAGTGCGGCCGCTCGAGCGACCCCACCATGGCCCAGGCGCTGCACCTGATGAACGCCCCCGAGGTCGAGGCGAAGATTGCCCATCCGCAGGGGCGGGTCGCCCGGCTGGTGGCCGAGGGCAAATCGCCCGACCAGATCGTCGAGGAACTGACCCTCGCCGCCCTTGGCCGCCCTCCCGACGAGCGGCAGAAAACCGTCGCCCGCCGGCTGTTTGACGCGGCCCCGCCCCGCGAGGCGGCCGAAGATTACCTGTGGACCCTGCTCAACTCGTACGACTTCGTGCTGATCAAATAGGACCCTGTCGCATGGCACATCCCTACTGTGACGGCATCGACCGCCGCGGCTTCTTCAAGGTCGGCTCGCTGGGCGGGCTGACCCTGGCCGAAACCCTGCGGCTGCAGGCCCTGTCGGCGGCTGAGATTCCCGCCGAGAAGCGGAATGAAGTGAACTGCATCTTCATCTTCATCATTGGCGGCATGGCCCACCAGGACATGTGGGACCCCAAGCCTGAAGCTCCTGCCGAGATCCGGGGGGATTTCACCCCCATCCAAACCAGGGTGCCGGGGATCCAGCTCACCAACATTCTGCCGCGCATGGCCCAGGTGACCGACCAGATCGCCATCCTGCGCGGGCTGACGCACACCGATCCCGACCACACCGCCGGGTATCATGTGATGATGACCGGCGTGCACCCCGGCGTGGGGGGAAACTTCAACCGGAACAAGCAAGACAACAACGTGCACCCCGCGCTGGGGTCGATGGTCTCGAAGGTGGGGGGAGGGAACGGCGCACTCCCCCCCTACATCTCGGTTCCCAATTTCCTCAACAGCGGCGGACCGGCGTTCTTCGGAGCCAGCCACGCGCCGTTTGTGATCGAGTCGGATCCTGCGTCACCCGAGTTTTCGGTGCGCGATATCGTACTGCCCGAGGGGGTCGCCACCGACCGCAGCCAGCGCCGGCAGGGGGCCCTGCGCGAGATCAACCGCCTCGAGGCGGCGGCCGAGAAGGCGAGCCAGACCGTGCAGGCGGTCGATGTCTTCCAGGAAAAGGCCTACAACCTGATGACCTCGCAGAAGGCCCGCGTCGCCTTCGACATCTCCCGCGAGAGCCCGGAGACCCGCGACGCCTACGGCATGACCAGCCTCGGGCAGTGTTGCCTGCTGGGCCGGCGGATGGTCGAGGCGGGCTGCCGGTTCGTCGCCATCGAAAACGGCCACTGGGACACGCACCGCAAAAACACCATGAGCCTGCGCGACCTTCTCGTGCCGGCGCTCGACCAGGGACTCTCGGCCCTGCTGACCGACCTGAAGCAGCGCGGGCTGCTCGACACGACCCTGGTGGTGCTGACCACCGAGTTCGGCCGCACCCCCCGCATCAACCAGATGGCGGGACGCGACCACTGGCCGCAGGCGTTCTCGATCGTGATGGCCGGCGCAGGAATCCGCGGCGGGAATGTGATTGGGGCCACCGATTCGCAGGCGGCGTACGTCACCGACCGCCCGGTGACCCCCGGCGACATGTCGGCCACCGTGCTGAAGCTGCTGGGGATCGACCCCGACATCGTCGTGCACACCCCCGTCGGCCGGCCGGTGCAGCTCGCCAACGGTGGCCGCCCCGTCCACGAACTACTGTAGCCGACGCCGGGGGGAACGCTCCCCCCAACAACCGGCTCGCATCCGCACTCTCTTTTGGCTGGCCCTTTCGCATGCGCCCCTTCCCCCTTCTTCCTGTGCCCTGCAGGGCCATGTGGGCCTGGGGTGCCGGGTGCGCCCTGCTGGTTCTGACCATCCTCCCGGCCCCCCTGGCCGCCCAACAGGTCCCCACCGAGCCCGCCAGCACCCACATCTTCCCCGCCGGGGGCCGCCGGGGAACCACCGTCGAGGTGCGCGTCGGGGGCGAGTTTCTCCCCCCCCACACCCGGCTGCACCTCGTGGGCGACGGAGTCTCGGCCCCCGCCGAATTGGGCGATCCCGCCACCGCCGCCTACGAACCGGCCCCCCGCCGCAAACCGGGGGGGACACCCATCAACTACCCCCGCGAGTTCGCCTCGCGGATCACCATCGCCGCCGATGCCACGCCGGGGCAACGGCTGTGGCGCGTCTCGTCGGCCCGGGGAGGGACCGGGGGGCGTCCCTTTCTCGTGGGAGATCTGCCCGAACACATCGAACGCGAGTCGAACTCAACCCCCCAGACCGCCGAGCTGCTCATCCTGCCGGTGACCCTCAACGGCCAGATCGCCGGCGAGCAGGATCACGATCACTTCACCTTCTCTCTGGCCGAGGGAGAACTGGTCTGCATCGACGTCGCGGCCAACCGTCTCGGTTCTCCCCTGGATCCCTTGATTGCCCTGTATGATCCCCAGGGACAACCGGTGGCGGTGGAGGAGCTGCGCCGGGGGAGCGACCCGGTCGTGCTGTACCGGGCCACCCATTCGGGCACGCATCGCCTGCTGGTGGCCAACCTGAATTTCCAGGGAGGTCCGCAGTACGTCTACCGCGCCACACTGACCACCGCTCCCGCGATCCTCACCCCGTTTCCCGCCGGGGGACAGGGGGGGCAGCCGCTCGAGTTCCAACTGCTGCCGCTGTCGGGTGCCGAAACGCGCCTGGCGCAACGGCACCAACAGACACTCCCTGTGCCAACCGGAGTGCCAACGGTGCTCACCCCGGCCCACCTCGGGAACGGTCCGGTGGAATTGCAGGTGCATCCTCATCCGGTGGCGGTCGAGCACGAGCCGAACGACGCCCCCGGCCAGGCGAACCCGGCGGTGGCCCCCGTCACGCTCTACGGCCGGCTGGCGAATCGGGACGATGTCGATGGTTTCCGGATCACGGCCCAGGCGGGGGAGGCGCTCACCATCGCCTGTCAGGAGGTTCCCGCCGGGATGGGAAGCCTGCCGATCGTGCAGGTGCTCGATCTCAACGGGGGAGAACTGGCGCGGGCCAGCGCTGTCGAGTTGTACCCGCGTCCCTGCCGTCTCGAATGGAAGGCCCCCGCCGCGGGAGAGTACGTGGTGCGGGTGCGGGAAGGGGGCCCGGCCCTGCGCGAGAGTGTCTACGCCCTGTCGATCGTCGCCACCCGCCCCGATGTCTCCCTCAGCGCGACGACCGACATCGTCAACGTGGTCCAGGGGAACCGGGCCGAGCTGGAGCTGCGGATCGACCGCCAGGGGGGGTTTGGTGTGCCGATCGACCTCGAGTTCGAAGGCTTGCCCGAAGGCGTGAAGGCCGAGCCGCTGCAGATCCCCCCGCAGGGCGACACGTTCAGAATCGCGCTGATCGCCAGTGACGACACCCGCCCGGGGGATGTGCGGCTGCGGATCCGGGGGCGTGCGAAACTGGGGGAGGCCACGGTCGAACGAATTGTTCGGGCCACCCATCTGGGCCACGATCTCGAAGGGATCTCGCTGGGGTCGCCAACGACCGACGAACTGCAGTTGACCATCCGTCACAAGCAGGTGTTCCGCCTGTTCTGCAGCGAGGCGTACCAGTACGCCCACCGGGGAACGATTTACCCGTATCTGATGGAAGTCGAACGGCTGAATGGCTTCGACGGGGCAATCCGGATCCAGATGGGAGACCGGCAGATCATGGATCACGACGGCGTGCACGTGCAGGATGCCGAGTTCCCCGCGGGGGTCTCGCAGATCATGCTGCCGCTGTATCTGCCCGAGACGATGCACATCAACATCCAGCCGCACTCGAACATTTACGCGCAGGGGTATGTCGAGTTCACCGACCGCTGGGGGCAGCGGCAGACGATGCTGCAGGTGTCGGAGATGCGGTGCATGATCCGGCCGTTGCCGACGGTCGCCCGGCTGCGCAGCCGCGAGCGGTCGCTGACCCTGACGGCGGGCCAGCCCGCGCAGATCGTGCTGCAGCTCGATCGCACCCCGTTGTTCAGCGGTCCGTTGCAGATCGAGCTGCGCGATCCCCCGGCTGGCCTGCAGCTCGCCCCGCTGACGATCGCCGAGGGACAATCGGCCGCCGTCGCCACGCTGCAGATCGCCGGGAATGTGAAGCTTCCCGCCGGGACGAAGCTGACCTTCCGCGGCACCGGCATCCTCCCCCCCGGCACCCCCGGGACGCACGTCATCACCGAAGTGACGCTGCCGGTGACGGGGCCGTAGGGTGCCGCGACAGACCTCGTGCTGGCGAGAATCTCCGTCGAGTCGCGACCACGTCGCCAGTGGGTGCGCTGGTCCAAGGCAGGACCCGTCTGCCCCTGCGCCAGCCGGACTCTGTCCCGGTCCGGTCAGCCGAGCCGGCCGAATTGCCGGTCGAGTTCGGCCCGGCTGAGGGTCAGTGCGGTGGGCCGGCCGTGCGGGCAGTGATGGGCATCATCGATGAGGTGCCGTTGGGCCAGCAGGCTGTCGATTTCGTCGGGGGTCAACCGCTGCCCCGCTTTGACCGCCCCCTTGCACGACATCATGTGCAGCAGGCTGTCGAGCATGTCCCGCCGGGAGGGATCGCGCCCCGTCTCGAGAATCTGCTCCGAGAGGTCTTTCAACAACACCGCCGGATCGAGCCGGCGGAGCATAACGGGGAACGACGTCACCAGCAGGGTGTTCCCGCCGAAGTCCTGCAGCTTCAACCCGAAACTCGCCAACAGGTCGAGGTGTTCGAGCAGGGCGGCCGCCTGTGCGGGGGGCAGTTCCACCGGCAGCGGGACCAGCAGCTTTTGCGATTCGACTCCCCCGGCCAGCACCCGTTTCCGCAAGTGCTCGTAAAGGATCCGCTCGTGCAGGGCGTGTTGATCGATCAGCGTCAGTCCATCTCCCGTCTCGAGCACCAGGTACGAATCGTGCACCTGCATCGCCCGCACCTGATCGGGAAGTTGCGGAGCCTGCCGGCGGAAGGTCTCAGCCGCCGCCGCGTCACTCGCCACAGGCCCTTCCGACGTGCCGTTCTCCACCGGTTCGCGACCTGTCACCAGTTCGCCAGCAGCCGGTCCCGTGAGAGAAGTGGAGGCGTCGCTTCCGGCAACCGGTTCCGTGCCCGTCTCCGGGTGGGCAGACGGATCCGGGGGCAACGTTTCGGGAGAGGTATCCGTATCGGTCTCGCGGAACGGGCGCGACAACTCGGCGGGACTGGGCCAGGAGCTGCCACCCCGACCGCCGCTCGACCAATTCGAGGGGGACGAAGACGAACGTGCCGACTGACCCCAACCGGCGGTGCTGTCGCGGGAACTGGTGGCGGGTCCCGCTGCAAAATCTCCCCCGGCGAAATCGGCACGGCGGACCGGGTCGGGCGCGGTGAGGTCTTCCGACCGGGGTGCGCCGGGGGGGTTCGCACCGGAAGCGGCGGCTTCCGGAGATCCGCCGATTTCAGGCAGGGGAAGGTCGCTCGGCGGGGGGCCTCCGGGCTGTTGCCAGAGGGTGGTCTGCTGCTTGACCCAGTCGACCAGGTTCCGGGCCGCCTCTTGCTGCTGCTGCGGATCGAGCGTGCGGGGCTTTATCGGTTCGAGCTTGACTCCCCCCCCTCCCACCGCCAGCGAGCTGTTGAGATCCATCCCCAGAAACCGGTTGCGGATGGTCGAGAGCACCAGCCGGTAGAGGGTCTGGCTGTCGCGGAAACGGACCTCGGCCTTGGTGGGATGCACATTCACATCCACCGTCTCGGGGGGGGTCTCGAGGAACAAAAAGGTGATGGGATTGCGCCCCACCATCAGCAGCCCGCGGTAGGCCTCGGTGAGGGCGTGCTGGAGTGACCGATCCTGAATCCACCGGCCGTTGAGGAACAGGTACTGTCCCTTGCGGGTGGATCGGCTTTCGGACGGGTGGCCGATGAAGCCCCACAGCCGCGAGCCCCGGAACTCGGCCTCGACGGGGATCAACGCCCTGGCCAGTTCCTCGCCAAAAAACCGTTCGATCCGCTCGAGCAGGTTTTCTGTCGCGGGAAGTTCATAGACGGTGCGCTCGTTGTGGCGCAGCACGAGATGCACCCGCGGGTTGGCCAGCGCGATGCGGGTGAACTGCTCGCTGACGTGACCGAACTCGGTCGCCGCCTGCCGCAGGAACTTCCGCCGGACCGGCAGATTGCAGAAGAGGTCGCGGACTTCGATGGTGGTTCCCACCGGGCAGCCGACCGGCACAATGGGTCCGACTTCCCCCGCGTCGACGGTGATCTCGGAACCTGTGGGAAACGCCTCTTGCCGGCTGCGCAGGCGGAACCGGCTGACCTCGGCGATCGAGGCGAGCGCCTCGCCCCGGAAGCCCATCGTCTGCACGTGGAACAAATCGTCGGCAGTGCGCAGCTTGCTGGTGGCGTGCGTGGCAATCGCCAGCGGCAGGTCGTCGGGATGAATTCCTTCGCCGTTGTCGACAATGCGCAGCAGTTCCGTCCCCCCGGCCGCCACATCGATCTCGACCCGGGTCGCCAGGGCGTCGATGCTGTTCTCGAGCAGCTCTTTGAGCACGCTCGCGGGGCGTTCGATCACCTCGCCGGCGGCAATCTTGTTGACGACGTGGTGATCGAGTTGCTGGATGCGGGGCATGGGCGCCAGACGGGGACGAACAGAGACCAAAAACAACCCTTAGGCTATCGAGTTGGTTCCCGAAGAGGGAGTTCGCCGGGGGGCGTTTCCCCCCGCTCGAAGCGTGCACCACGCTGGGGCGGCCCGGCCGGACCGGCTCCGGCTCTGCGCCCCCGCGCGGCAGATCTCCGCCCGCGGCCCGCCGCCGTCATTTCCGCAGGGACTGGATCTTGTCGCTCAGCCGGGCGGCGGCCTGTTCCGCCTCGGGAATGGGAAGTCCCTTGGCCACCCCGGGGCGCTTGTGCCCGGCGGCTCCGACGTAGGCGTCGCGGCGAATTTGCATCCGCTCGGTCACCAGGGGAAGCAGCTCGACCGGCAGCCCCGCCTGCCGCAGCATTGCCTGGGGAGACTCGGCCGAGGCGGCCGCCTCATCGCCCATCGCGGCAATCAGCCGGGTGGCCACGAACCAGTGCCCGGCATCGTTGGGGTGCACTCCATCGGGCTGAAAGGTGAACTTCGGATCGGTCTGTCGCCGGCGGGCCACTTCGGCGGTCATCGCGCGGTGCAGATCGACCACCAGCCACCCCTGCGAACGCTGTTCCAGCAGCCAGTCGGCGTACCGACCCAGCACTTCGTTGTAGACGAACGGGCGGGGGGAGACCTGGTCGTCGTAGAACGGGGGAGTGACGTGAATGAGCCGGGCCCCCGCCTGCTCGACCCGCTCCCTTAGCTGGCGGATCCCCGCCTGGTATCGGGCGAACCGCTCCTTGTCGAACGGCTGGTAAATGCCGCAGTTCATGCCGTAGCAGGCAATCACCACGTCGGGCTGGGCGACCTTCAGCACCCGCTCGAGCCGTTCGGCCAGATCGGGGCGGGGAAACTGTCCCCCGGCATGTCCCTCTTCACTCAGTCCCGAGACGGTCTCGCTGGGGAGCCCGGCGTTGATCACCAGCGGAGTCTGCGGACGCTTCTGCGTCTGCAGCCAGGCGTCGAAGTTCGCCACGGCGGCACCCGCTGCCGTGATGCTGTCTCCCAGAAAGAGAATGCGGCGGGCCTTCCCCACCACCTCGGCCACGGTCGGCTCAGCCCCCTGCGTGACGGTGGGAACAGCGCAGAGCAGGGCCAACACCAGCAACGACCACAACCGTCGGGGCATCCGCGGATCTCCAGAGGGAACGTCGGTTCGAGAGGGGCAACCGGGGAAACACACCCCGGCACAGAAGGCTCAGCTGCTGGCGCTGCCGTAGGCCCGCAGGGCCCGATGGAAAACCCAGCGCGAGACCACCAGGCTGAGGATGGCGGCCACGACCAGCACCGCGAGAAAGCCGGGCTGGAAAATGCGGCCGACGATCACCTGGGCCGGCACGGTCACCACCAGCAGAATGGGCAAGATGAAGGAAAAGCCAAACCGCAGCGCATCGGCGGCCCACGACCCACGATAGATGTCGCGGGGGTAGCGGGCGAAGATCGTGATGTAGAACCAGAACTCGTACAGTCCCTGGTTCCGCCCCAGCCAGACACTGGTGCTGGCGAAGACCAGCATCAGGCTGTAGTAGATCGCCACCGACAAGAGCAACAGGCCGACGTACAGCGCCGCGTCGGTCAGACTGGGGAGGTGCCCGGTCTGGGCGAAGCTGTAGGCCAGCAGTCCCGAGGGGAGCAGCAGTTGCACAAACGCCCCCAGGTCGAGCTTTTCGAACGAGACCAGAAACTGCGTGTCGATCGGTTTGAGCAGGGCGAAGTCGAGCCCCCCCGTGCGGACCATCTCACTGAGGTTGGCGAGGTTGGGAACAAAGAACGCCTCCATCAGGGCGTTGAGGATCATCGCGGTCGCCATGAAGCCGAAGTATTCCCCGCGGCTCCACCCATTGACCGTACTGACGTTTCCGAAGATGACCCGAAACAGCACGACCTGCATGGTGAACCAGAAGGCGTGGGTCAGCAGTTCGATGACGAAGTTGCCCCGGAACTGCATTTCACGGACCAGGGAATTGACCAGGAACGTGCGCAGCACCCGCAGGTAGTCGGGCTGATCGGGCCGGGGAGGGGACGGGGTGTGCTCCATAGTACGGGGCACCTTAGCAGGCGCGGCCGGGCGGGGCCAACAAACAGGCCGGCTGCGGGGTCTGGGAGGGGATCGAGGAAAAACCGAGCCGTGCTGCCGTGTTCCTGTGCCAGGTTGATAGAATTTCGCCAGAGGCGATGGCGTGGTGTTGACCTGTCGCCGCTGTTCGAGCGCTCTTCTTCCGCGAGGCTTGGCATGTCGAGGTCAGCTTGGATTGGGCTGTGGCTGTTCGCCGGTATGGTTCCCTTGGCTGGGGGAGGGGCCACGGCCGATGAAGGGCCCGGCCGCGACCGGCTCGAGAAGTCGCTGCGCCAGGTGGCCGCCCTGAAGTCGCTGGCCTATGAGGCATCCGGAGAGGTGATTGTGGCCGATGCGTCGCAGGCCCCCGCTCCGGTCCCCGCGGCGGGCGGGGGACGCATCCCCGTCGCCGCGGCCACCCCCCCCGACCCGGCGACCTTTCCCCGCAAGAAGACCATGCGGAAGGGACGGGTGGTCTGGCAGCGTCTGCCCGATTCGGACGACGGCGACCCGCGGGTGAAGTTTTCGCTGACGGGCTCGGCGTCGGTCAGCGATCTGCCCCCCCTCAAGCCCGCCCCGGGGGCCGCGAAGCCGAAGGGGGAGAAGGCTGAGACCAAGGTGGACGAACCGACGGAAATTCCCCTCCGCGCCGCCTTCAACGGCAAGGTGCTGCGGATTGTGAACACCCCCCAGAGTGTGGTCGAACAGTATGCCTCCGACGAAGGAGAACTGCCGGCGTTTCAGACGCCGCATGTGGCGGCCTTGTTGCTGTTCCCGTTTGCGACCGCCGCCACGTGGCTCGACGATCTCCCCCCGGGAACGCGGTATCGCGAGCTGCCTGCCGAGACCATCGACGGCACAGCGTGTCCGGGGGTGGAGGTGATCACCCGGGTTGTGAGCGATACCGAAGAACAGACCGGCAGCCGGGCCGCCAGCCCGACGGTGATGATCCGCATTTATCTCGATCCACAGAGCGATCTGCCACGGCGGATGGCCACTTCGGCACCGCAGCTTCCCGGAGCCAAACAGGCGCCGGTCTTCACGACGGTCGACTTCACGCGGCTGCAGCCCAACGCCCCGGTCGACGAGGCCGGGTTCGAGGTGGCGCTGCCCCCCTTGCACGATCTTCAGGAATTCGAACCCGAAGTGCAGTCGAACGTCGAGACGGGCGATGACCTGCCCGAGGTGACGTTGACCGACCGCGCGGGAAAAGAACGGCGGCTCGACGAGTTTCGGGGCGAGCTGGTGCTGATTGAATTCTGGGCCAGTTGGTCTCCCCAGAGCAAGCTGTCTCTGCCCGGAACGCAGCAGCTGCAGGACGAGTTTGGCCAACGCGGTCTGCGGGTGATTGCCCTGTCGCTCGATGTGGAGGAGGAACTGGACGATGCGCGGAAATTCCTCGATGCGAAGAAATTCTCGTTCCTGACACTGTTTGACGGCTCGGACTTTGCCGAAGATCTGGGGTTGAAGACCCTGCCCCATCTGATCCTTCTCGACCGGACGGGGAAGGTGCTCTATCAGCACACCGGCGACAGCCCGAAGGCCGAGAAGCGTCTGCGGCGGCGGATCGTCGAGCAACTCTCTTCCAAGAACTGATTTTTTGCCGGATTTCACCGGTCGAAGTGGCACTTTTGTCGCATGCTGCGGATCACCAACCTGAGGCTGCCCGTCGAGCAGCCCGAAGACGCACTTCCCGAAGTTCTGTCGAAGACACTGGGCATTCCCCGCGCCGAGCTGGGAACCTGGCGCATTCTGCGGAAGAGTCTCGACGCCCGCTCGCGGGATGACCTGGAATTTGTCTATTCCACGGCGGTCGACCTGCCGGGGCTGTCGCATTCCGAACGGCTGAAACTGGCGGCGCGGTCACGGCAGCCGGTGCAGATCGAGGCGTGGCAGCCCGACCGGTTCGACGATCCCGCTCCCGGGTCCGAGTCTCTCGAGGAACGACCGGTGGTGGTCGGTTCGGGACCTGCGGGCCTGCTGGCGGCGTACTACCTCGCGGTGCGGGGCTATCGCCCGCTGGTGCTTGAACGGGGGGACGCCGTGAAGGAACGGGTTCCCGCGATCCGGCTGTTCGACCGGGGGGGAGCCTTCGATTCCGAAAACAATTACCTGTTTGGCGAAGGAGGGGCGGGAGCGTTCAGCGACGGCAAGCTGACCTGCCGGATGACCGGCTCGGATGTCGACTGGGTGCTGGCACGTTTTGTCGAGTGCGGGGGGAAGCCCGAGATCGTCTACGAGCATCGGCCGCACCTGGGAAGCAACCGGTTGCCGATGCTGGTCCGCAACTTCCGCCGCAAGATCGACGCCCTGGGGGGCGAATACCGCTTCCGCTGCCGGGTGGAAGACATCGACGTGGTCGACGGTCGGGTGCAGGGGCTGTTCACTTCGAGTGGGTATCTCAAGACTCCCGTGGTGGTGTTGGGAATTGGACACAGCGCCCGCGACACCTATCGCGCGCTGCTGAGCCGCGGTGTCCCCCTGCGGGCCAAGCCCTTCCAACTCGGGCTGCGGATCGAGCAGCCCCAGGAACAGGTCAACCGGCACAAATACGGACGCGCGAGCTACCTCAACCTGCTGGGGGCCGCGGATTACACCCTGGTGGCCCGCGGGCAGCCCGACCTGTTCACGTTCTGCATGTGTGCCGGGGGCTGGGTGATTCCCAGTGTGTCGGAAGAGGGGCGGTTCTGCACGAACGGCATGAGCAACTCGCGGCACGACACCCCCTACGCCAACAGCGGGCTGGTGGTGACGATCGATCCGGCGCAACTGGTGGGACCCCATCCCCTCGCGGGGGTCGAGCTGCAGCAGAAGTACGAGACGCTGGCGTTCGAACTGGCGGGCCGCAATTACCATTGCCCCGTGCAGCGGGCGAGCGACTTCGTGCAGGGGCGGGCTCCCGCGGCGGGGGAGAAGCTGTCGTGCTCTTACGAACGCGGGACCGTGCCCCTCGACCTGCGGCAGGTGCTCCCCCCGGAAGTGGCGAACGCCATCCGGGCGGGGCTGCCCATCATGGACCGCAAGTGGCGGGGAGACTTTCTCAAGAACGCCGTGCTGGTCGGCCCTGAGATGCGGGGGAGCTCGCCCGTGCGCATCGACCGCGATCACCAGACCCGCGTTTGCCCCGGGTTTGAGGGTCTGTATCCCGTGGGGGAAGGGGCCGGATATGCGGGGGGCATTGTGAGTGCGGCGGTCGATGGTCTGCGATCCGCGAAATCGATCGTGGCCCGCTACACCCCCGCCAACCGATGAGAATTGTTCGCGGGGCGGATGACCCGTGAGGCCCCGGGGCGGGTTGCCCCGGAGGGATGGCCGAGACCAACAGGACGCTTTGGAAGGGGGGCGTGAGATGAGTGACTACAGCGATTACCAGCGGAAGGTGATCAAACGCTACTACGACAATCGCGAAGAGGGGGATGAGCAGCGGTTCGCCGAACTGGTGAGCAACCTGTACCTGGCCGAAGGGAAAAAACGGGCCAAGCTGTGGGAGCAGGCCGAGACCTACCTGACGCGCATGCGCGTTCCCCCGAGCCGGATTGAACATATCCTCTCAAAGCAGGATGTGTCGCTGTTGGCCGAGATTGTGACCGAGGCCCAGAAGGGAACGCTCAAGCGGGTTCCCCCTCCCAAGCCGGAGAGCGCGGGGGGCGGCGCCGGCTGACCGTCTGGCTCCGTCCGTTCAGCCCGCCTCCCATTCCGGAATCGGCGAGCCCGAGGCGGAGAGTTCCGGGGAAGGAGACCAGGCAGGGCAACCGCCTGCGGGCCACTTCGCACACAGGACGGCTCTGGACCGCACGGTGGGCGACGGGCAGACAATCGCAGGTTAAAGGCGAAGAGAACGACCGCTCCTTCGCGGGGGTGGGCGGACGGAAGCCAGTCGTCCCGAGAGAGGGACTGGTTCATCCCTTTCGCCGACCACATGCTGTAAACTGCTGTGGTCTAAGCCCGCGTCTGTCTTCGATCCGCCGAAACCCCGGCGGAGGGATGACCGATTGGGGACCGCGTCTGCCGCCATTCGATTCTGGAACCTCCGATGATTCCTTCCCGCTCTGCATCGCGCCGGCCAAGCCCTGGGTGGCTGTGGGTCATGCGGCCCCTGCTGGGGTTGCTGTTGGGGATCGGTGGAGTGGCCGGTGGGTCGGCAATGGCGGGTCTGATTGGTTATCTGCAGCAGTCGAACGATCATCGGTTTGAGCCGTGGGTGGGGGACGATCCCTCGTACTCCGAAGACCCCCTCAACACCCTGGGCCCGCCGCTCTCTCCCTTGGCGCTGTTTCCCTGGATGTGGCAACGGCATCATGCCGGAGACGTGGTGAGTCGGCACACCGTCGAGTTGCTGGAGGCCGAGGTGGTCCGTCCCGTTCCAAAGCTCTCGGGGGCATCCCGTGAGGGGAAACCGCCCCGGGGCGCGGGGCCTTGGCGCACTCGCCGCAACCTCGCTGAGACCTATCGCGAACTGATTGGCGAGCTCCCCCGGGAGTTGGGGGGTGAGGCCGCCCGTGAGGAAAACGACGAAGAGACGAAGGAACAATCCGCACCGGGAGCCAAACGCCGTAACCGCCGGGCTGCCGAAGACGACGAGTCGGACGACGACTGAGACTCTGGTCGCGTCCCCCCGGCACGAGACGAATCGAAATCCTTGGCCAGTTCGATTGCCAGGAACACACAGCTCATGGCCCTCTTTTGTGTCAGGGGTTGTGCTGTGGGGTGGGTTTCGCCGCAACCTGTCCCTGAACAGATCGATAGGTGGCCGACATGAATGCTGTGCCGAACCATGTGAGTCCCGCTGTGGCAGGTCGTGGGGGGTCGGAGGGGGACCGGGTCGAAGTCGAGACCGACGGAGACTGGCAGCATGTGATCATTTCCAGTCCCCGTGGAATCTCCGAGGTGACCCTGGAGCGTTTGACCGGGACCTGGCCCACCACAGTTCTGGTCGAACTGCGGCTGAAAGGGCTGGAAAGTCTGACGGTTTCAGGGGGCGGATGGACGGTGCAGGCGGCCGTGCCAACCGGGCCCGACGGGGGAGGTATCCGGCAATGGGTCCCCCCGGACGAGCAGGTGGTGCTGACGGCCAATGACCCCCTGTGGCTGGCCCTGAGAAGGCTGCCCCCTCCGGAAAACGAAGCCGTCGGGGGGTTTGAATGGACCATTCCCTGGGGCCTGCGGCAGGCCAATCCACGGCAAATCTGCGTGAATTTTATCGATTTCTATCGGTCCTGAAGTTGGCGGTTGGCCGACCGACTCGGTTTCTGTTGGCCCCTTCCGGAGGGTCGGATCGCGTCGGGGAATCCAACGGGTGGCGGGGAACTCGACGTAGAACATTTGGACCGCGCCTTTTGCTTGAACCGTTTCTCAGTCAAGCCGATACTGAGCCCGAGGGGAGTCTGGACGGATCAGTTCCCCTCTCCACATTCCTTCTTCCCCATCCAGTTGATGAACTTGCTGCGCATCAGCTGCCTGTTGCTGCTGATCTCCCTGGGATGGGGAGCAGGAGGAGGGTTCGGCCCGACGATGGCTTTTGCCTCGTGCGGCGATTATGTGCATTTGGGGAATGGACGAGGGACTTCGGCTGCTGACACTGGACTGAGTCTCTCCGCTGGCTTGGCCAGTCCGCAGGAACTGCCAACCTCCGACTTGCCGCTGTCGGGTTCGCAGCGCTGCGAGGGGCCCTCGTGTCGGGGAGCGCTCCCTCCAGTTCCCGTGGCCCCGTCCCTGGAGACCAACCCCGGAAATCGTGAAATTCTGGCAGTGACCGCTTCCGATTTGGATCGGGATTCGTGCGTCGGTTGGGTCCAGGGTGACTTGGAGGCTGAGGCTGCCAAACGGCGTGAGGGACGATGGGAGCGTCCCCCCAGAGCGTGAGGGAAGGGGGCGAACCCCAGTGCGCCTGCCCGAGGCGGTGTCTTGGTCGATCTTGAGGCCAGCGCGAACCGGATGGGTGAGGCGTGATCCATCACCTCGAAACCCATGGCAATCCGGTGTGGGTTGGGGCGATGACCCAGGTTCGCCTGAGGGTGATGCAGTCGATTCGGAAGAGTGCGGACGGGCTGCCGCACTGCCGGATTTGAAGACGTGACCGGTGGCTTGCCAGACGGCTTGACTGCCAATCGGTCAGAAACACCTCCCGGCGTCGTTGAGTCGATGCCGACCCGACTCTTTCTGGATTGTCGCATGTCTGTCCCGGCCTCTGCCTCCCGGCCCTCCGATCGTCCGCGTCCGACCGGGTATGTTCCCGCGATTGGCCCCCGGTTGAAAAAGCTGTTCCAGGTGGTGCTGTTTCTGGTCGCGCTGCTGGCGGCCAACTCGCTGTATCTGGCAACGGTCTCGGCCCGGGGTTGGCTGGCCGGGCCCGGCGTGAGTTACGAGAACTATTTCTATCTGTGCATGTTCCTGATGCACCTGGTGCTGGGCCTGCTGCTGGTGGTCCCTTTCGTCGCCTTCGGTGTGATCCACCTCGTGACGTCCCGCAACCGCAAGAACAAGCGGGCAATTCGCGTGGGGTACGCCCTGTTTATCGCGGGATGGGTGGTGCTGCTGACGGGGATTGGACTGACCCAGGTGGGTTCCCTGCAACTGCGGGCGGGAACCACGCGGTCGGTCATTTATTGGTTGCACGTGGCGGCCCCTCTGGCGGCGGGATGGCTCTACTGGCTGCACCGCCTCGCGGGTCCGAGGATCAAGTGGAAGTACGGGCTGACCTATGGAGCGGCCGTGGCAGGGCTGGTCGGGGCGATGATCGTGCTGCAGAACGCCGATCCCCGCAAACTGAACGCCAAGGGCTCGGCCGAAGGACGGAAGTATTTCGAGCCGTCGCTGGCCGTCACGGCGAATGACAAATTCATTCCCGCCGACACCCTGATGATGGACGAATACTGTCTGAAGTGTCATGCCGACGCCTATGCGCAGCACCAGCACGGAGCGCATCGCTTCAGTTCGTTCAACAATCCGATGTACATGGCCAGCGTGGTGGAGACGCGCGAGTTCGCCCTCAAGCGGGATGGCGATGTGAAGGCCTCGCGGTGGTGTGCCGGCTGCCACGATCCGGTCCCGTTCTTCGGCGGTCTGTTCGATGACCCCGAGTTCGACATCGTGAAGCACCCCACCGCCCGGGCGGCAATCACCTGCACCGTCTGCCATGCGATCTCGAGCCTGAATTCGACCGAGTGGAACGACCATTACAGCACCCGGGGGAATGCCGACTACACCATCGAAGAGCCGATTCACTATCCGTTCGCGAAGAGCGAAAACGGCGTGCTGCAGTGGGTCAATAACCAATTGGTGAAAGCCAAGCCGACGTTCCACAAGCAGACGTTTTTGAAGCCGCTGCACAAGTCGTCCGAGTTCTGCTCCGCGTGTCACAAGGTGCACCTGCCTTACGCCCTGAACCACTACAAGGAATTCCTGCGGGGGCAGGACAGCTATGGGTCGTTCCTGCTGTCGGGGGTCAGCGGGGGGAACGCCCGGGCGTTTTATTATCCCGAGAAGTCGCGGGAAAACTGTGCCGAGTGTCACATGCCGCTGGTCCCCTCGGCCGATTTCGGCGCGAAGGATTTCGCCTCGAATGGCCAGTTGAGCATTCACAACCACACGTTCCTGGGTGCCAACACCGCCCTGCCGTATCTGCGGGGGGATACCGAGACGGTCAAGGCGCACCAGGACTTCATGAAGGGGGTGGTGCGGGTCGACCTGTTCGGACTGAAGGAAGAGGGAAAGATCGACGGTGCGTTGACTGCCCCGCTGCGTCCCCAGGTGCCCACGCTGCAGCCGGGGAAGACGTACCTGCTGGAAACCGTGCTGCGGACACTCAAGGTGGGGCATCTGTTCTCGCAGGGGACGGTCGATTCCAACGAGATCTGGGTGGATGTGACGGTCAAGAGCGGCGATCAGGTGATTGGCCGCAATGGAGCGATTGACGACGCGGGCACGGTCGACCCGTGGTCGCACTTCATCAATGTCTTCATGCTCGATCGCCAGGGGAACCGCATCGACCGCCGCAATCCGCAAGACATCTTCACTCCGCTGTACAACAAGCAGATTCCTCCCGGCGGGGCGCAGGTGGTGCACTTCGAATTGGCGCTGCCCGACACGTTGACCGCCCCGGTGACGGTCGAAGTGAAGCTGCAGTACCGCAAGTTCGACAAGATCTACATGGACTTCGTGGGTCGGAAGTCGGTCCCCGGCGGGCCCGCCCTGCCGGACCATACTCCCGGCGACCCCTGGCCGAACACCCTGCCGGTCACCACCATCGCCAGCGACAGCATCACCTTCCCCGTCGCGGGGGTGACCGCCGAGATTCCCGAGCAGAAATCGGCGATTGCCGAGAAGGATCTGTGGCAGCGCTGGAATGACTACGGCATTGGTCTGCTGCTGGAAGGGGCCGCACCGGGCTCGGGCGGGGGGAAGGCGGAACTGCTGCAGGCCGAGCAGGCGTTCGTCGAAGTCGAGAAGCTGGGGCGGTTTGACGGACCGGTGAACCGCGCCCGGGTGTACTTCACCGAGGGGCGCATCGACGAAGCGGTCGAGGTGCTGCAGAAGGCGGCCGAATTCCAGAATCCCGCGGCTCCCCCCTGGACCGTCGCCTGGTTCACCGGGTTGATCAACAAGCAGCAGGGATATCTCGACCGGGCGGTCGAGAATTTCCGCAGCGTGCTGTATGACCAGACCGAAGAACGGCGGAAGCGCAACCTGCACCTCGAGCGGGACATCGTGGTGCACAACGAACTGGGGCAGACGCTGTTTGAGCTGGCCAAACAGGTGCGGGACAACGAGGCCGAGCGGAACCGGCTGCTGCAGGAGGCGGTGAAGGAGTTCGAGACGAGCCTGTTCTACGACTCGGAAGATGTGATGGCCCATTACAACTTGGCCCAACTGCACACCGAGCTGGGAAATGACGAACGGGCGGGTCTGCATCGCCGGCTGCACGTCCGCTACAAGCCCGATGACAATGCGCAGGAACTGGCGGTCAACGCCGCCCGGCTGCGCTACCCCGCCGCGAATGTCGCGTCGGAGCCGCTGGTCATCTATCCTCTGAACCGTCCGGGAGCCCCGGGACTGCCGCAGAAATTCGCCCGGCAAAAACCGGCTCTCCAACCGGCCGGGGCCCCCCCGGCCGCTGAGGCGGCTGCGCTCGAACCGGCCGCGAAGACCACCGGAGACGCGTCATGATCGACAGGGACAAGCATCGCCCCGCACAACGCCCCGCCCCCGAGCCGGAAGCGGCCGGGGATGACACCATCATCGCCCAGATGTTCCGGCGGTCTCTGGTGGCGATCGCGGGAGTGGTGGTGCTGGGAGGCCTGGCGTTCTGGCTGACCCGCAAACCTCCCGAGAAACCGGTCGACCGCCAGACCGAGCTCAAACCGGCCGATCTGCGGAAGACCGAGGTGCAACTGCCGCAGGTCCCGTTCGTCGATGTGACCAGTGCCGCCGGCATTGCGTTTGTGCACGAGAATGGGGCCACCGGAGACAAACTGCTCCCCGAGTCGATGGGGGGCGGGTGCGCGGTGCTCGATTACAACAACGACGGCCGCCCCGACATTTTGCTGGTCAATTCGCGTCCCTGGACCGATCCGGCCTCTTCCGGAGGGCGGGCCGCGGTCACCACCCTGTATCGCAACGAGGGCAACTGGAAGTTCACCGACGTCTCGCAGGAGGCGGGAGTGGCGCTTCAGTTTTACGGCCAGGGAGTGGCCGTGGGTGACTATGACAACGACGGTTGGACCGACGTGTTCCTGAGCGGCCTGGGGACCAACCATCTGCTGCACAACGAACAGGGGAAGTTCGTCGACGTGACGGCTGCGGCGGGGGTGGCGGGAGAGGAAACCGCCTGGAGCACCAGCAGCGGCTTTTTCGACTACGACCGCGATGGCGACCTGGACCTGTTCGTGGCGAATTACGTCCGCTGGTCGCCCGCCATCGACCGGGAGTTGCGCTGCACGCTCGATGGCTCCGTCCGCGCCTACTGCCGGCCCCAGGCGTTCGATGGGGCGTTTCCCTACCTCTATCGCAACGACGGCGGGGGGAAATTCACCGATGTCTCAGCCGACGCGGGGGTGCAGGTGAAGAATGCCGCCACGGGGGTTCCCGTGGGGAAATCGCTGGGAATGGTGTTCGTTGATGCCGATGGTGACGGCCTGCTCGACATCGTGGTTGCCAACGACACGGTGCAGAACTTCCTGTTTCACAACCGGGGGAACGGGAAGTTCGAAGAGATTGGCATCGAGCGGGGCATTGGAGTCGACAACACCGGGAATGCCCGCGGGGCGATGGGGTGTGACCAGGGCTGGTTCCGCAATGACGACACGCAGGCCGTGGTGATTGGCAACTTCGCCAACGAGATGACCGCCCTGTACTGCACCCGCAAGAACAACATGACCTTCAGCGATGACGCGGTGGCCACCGGACTGGGCCCCCCCTCGCGCATCTGGCTGAAATTCGGGGTGTTTTTCGCCGATCTCGATCTCGATTCGCGGCTCGATCTGCTGGTGGCGAACGGGCATCTCGAGAACGACATCAGCAAGGTGCAGAAGAGCCAGAGCTACGAACAGCCCCCGCAGTTGTACTGGAACACCGGCTCTCCCCGGGGGAGCGAATTCACCAAGCTCGAGACCGCCCAGACCGGAGCCGACTTCGCCAGGCCGATGGTCGGCCGGGGAGCGACCTGTGCCGACTTCGACGGCGACGGCGACCTCGATCTGCTGCTGACCGCCACCGGGGCGGCCCCCCGTCTGCTGAAGAATGACCAGGCACTGGGCCGGCACTGGCTGCGGGTGCGGCTCGTGGGCGATGGCCAGACCACCAACCGGGATGGCATCGGAGCCGTGGTCTCGGTGACATCGAATGGGGTCACCCAAAAGCGGCTGATTTCTCCCACCCGCAGCTATCTGTCGCAACTCGAGAAAGTCGCCACGTTTGGGCTGGGTGACACGACCGAGATCCCCACCGTGGAGGTTCTCTGGCCCAATGGCAAATCGCAGAAGGTCGCCCTCGACGGCATCGACCGCGAATTGAAGGTCGAGCAGGCCGGCTCGTGACGCGGGGAAGGTCGCCAGGTCGCGCGGGGCGCTGCCAAGTCTCCCCCGCCGCTGGCTGGCGGCCTCACTCCGATTTCGTGAGCCCAAAACAGTACAGGTGGCCGGCGGTGCGCAGGTAAATCCGCCCGTCGACCAGCGCCGGAGTGGCGTAGGCGTCTTCGCCGAAGTCGGCACGGGACAATTCGTCCCACCCGTCCCGCGCTGCCAGAACCGTCAACTGCCCCTTCTGGCTCAGCAGATAGACCTTGCCATCCCCCGCCACCGGCGAGCTGTAATAGTCGCCAGTGGCCTCGATGCGTCCTTCCTTCAGCGCCTTGCCGTTGTGAATGTCGAGGACGGTCAGAATCCCGCCGTTCTTGATCAGATAGAGGTGGTCACCGTACACCACCGGTGAAGGGCAGTAGGGAATGACCCGGGTGTATTCCCACAGCACGTGGGATCTGGTGATGTCTCCCCGTCCGCCCGGCTTGATCGCCAGCACCACATTGCGGGCTTGCTGGAAGACCCGGCGCATCGACTCGTACTCGTCGCGCGAAATCTGCCCGTTCTTGTCCCGGTCGATCTGGCTGAACCTCTGCTTGGCGGGCCCGTCGGGCAGTTCATCCTTCGCGAGCGTGCCGTTCTTGTCCTGATCCGATTCCGCCGCCAGTTCGTCGAACGGCGGCGTGTTGATCCGGTCGTTGGCTTCCGCTCCCGGAGACCAGGTAGCGACGTAAAGATTGCCGTCGGCCCCCACGCAGGGGCTCATGTTCACAATGCGGGCGACGCCGCGCACCGTCCAGACTTCTTCGCCGGTTTCGAAGTCGTAGGCGACGATGCGCAGGGTGGCGGCGATCACGATCTGCTTGCGGCCATTCACAGTCCAGATGGTCGGGGTGCAGTAGTTGCGGGGAAATTCCCCACGGTCAATCCGCCAGACAATGCGCCCGGACTGCTTGTCGACCGACATCAGGAACGAATCGGTGTCGTGGTCCTGACAGAGGATGACCCGGTCGTCGACGATGAGGGGGGAGGTTCCTGAGCCGAAGTCGTTCTTGAAGGGCCCCAGGGGAATCTGCCAGAGCAACCGCCCCTGAGTGTCGTGGCAGAAGAGCCCGGCCGAGCCAAAGAAGCTGACCACCCGCTCTCCATCCGCCGCGACGGTGGGGGTCGCATGACTTCCCGTGGGATGGATTTCTTCGAGCTTCTCGAACTCCGCTTCCCGCTCCCAGACCACCTGGCCCGAAGCGCGGTCCAGGGCGAGGGTGACCAGTTTCTGCTTGTCGCGAATTCCCGTGAGAAAGACGCGGTCTCCCACCACCACGGGGGACGAATGCCCCGGCGGGAGTTCTGTGCGCCAGATGACGTTCTGAGTCGGGCCCAGTTCGCTGGGAAGAGCCCGATTGGAGACCGCGAGACCCCGCCCGGAGGGGCCCCGGAACTGGGGCCAGTCGTCAGCAGCCAACAGGCCGGGAGCCAGGCAGATCGCCCAGGTGCACAGCGACAGCGGGGTGAACGACCGCCAGGATCGGCACACGCTTCCAGGAATCTGCAACATGTTGGTTCCCCGGTGATCTCGAAAAAGAACGCGAAAACGCTCCGGACGTGGACTTGGTGGCGGCAGCCCACCCATTCAGAGCGGCTGATGTTATCCGTCGTTTTGGCGGGGGTCGAGGAACCGTCGGTGGTCCTGACGCACGAAGAGATCTTCCGCGGTGCGTTTCAAACCTGCCAAACCGACCTGATTGTGAAGCTGGGAAATCTGCGAGAGAGAGAAATCCAGCCGAAGGGGCCGATTCAACAACTTTTTTGGATTTTTGTTGACGGCTGGCCGCCCCCCCCTATGAATTACTGTGTGGACGAATTGAACGAATTTCTGACCCACAGTGGGTTGGGCGGTCATGACTCCGGTTTTTTGAGAGAGTGTGCAAGCATGCGTTTGGCGAAGAATTGGCTCGTTTCTGCTGTGGCTCTGATGGGTCTTGCGGCTCCCGCCTTCGCGGCGGAAAAGGATATCGTGGACACGGCTGTGGGAGCCGGGTCGTTCAACACTCTGGTGGCGGCGGTCAAGGCCGCTGGTCTGGTCGACACTCTCAAGGGGAAGGGCCCATTCACCGTGTTCGCCCCGACCGACGAGGCCTTTGCGAAGTTGCCCGAAGGGACGGTGGAAACCCTGCTGAAGCCTGAAAACAAGCAGAAGCTGATTGACATTCTCAAGTACCACGTCGTTCCCGCCAACGTGAAGGCGGCCGATGTGGTCAAGCTGACCAGCGCCCCCACCGTCAATGGCCAGCGGGCCACGGTGAAGGTTGCCGACGGCGGCGTGAAGGTCGACAACGCCAACGTGGTGAAGACTGACATCGCCTGCACCAACGGCACCATTCACGTCATCGATTCGGTGATTCTCCCTTCGGCCGACACCATTCCCGCCGTTGCTGACAAGGCCGGTGCCTTCAAGACCCTGTTGGCCGCCGCCAAGGCTGCTGGCCTGGTCGAAGCCCTGTCTGCCCCCGGCCCCATCACCGTGTTCGCTCCCACCGATGAAGCGTTCGCGAAGCTGCCCGCCGGCACGGTGGAGTCGCTGCTGAAGCCTGAAAACAAGCAGAAGCTGGCCGACATCCTCAAGTACCACGTGGTTCCTGGCCGGGTTTACTCGGACGACGCCCTCAAGGCGAAGGAAGCCAAGACCCTGCAGGGTGGGTCCATCAAGATTGGTGCCAACGACAAGGGTGCCTTCATCAATGACGCGAAGCTGCTGAAGACCGATATCAACGCCTCGAACGGTGTGATCCACGTCATCGACAGCGTCATCCTTCCCCCGGCTGCCGCCAAGAAGGCTGCTGCGGCTCCGGTTGCTGCCCCCGCCGTCGCGGCGGCCCCTGTCTACTACCACAATGGTCAGGCCGTGACTTACGTCCAGCCTGTCCGGACCTACCAGCCCGCCGCTTCGTCCTGCCAGTCGCGGCAGGGGGGTGTGCGGATGGTTCGTCGCGGCTGGTAGTGTCTGCCGCTGACAGAGTCTGAAAACATCAACAGGTCGGCCGTCTGCATCAGACGACCGACCTGTTGTGTTCTTTGATGACCGAAATGGTAGCGGGCGATGAAGGCAGGCTAGGTTGATCGGGTTGGCAGGATTTCATGGATGCGCTGAAGAATCTCAGCTGGCTCGGCCATCCGGCCGGCCCCCTGCAATCCACAGCTCAGCCAGCCAATTCCTGGCTCGGCAAAATGAACACCATCTTCACGCAGGACTGCGACATTTCGCTGGACGGCCCGCTTGGCCCACATCTCGCAGTTCATCGCGGGTGCGACCAGTACCGGCCCAGTGAAGGCCAGATACAGCGTCGACAGCAGATCATCCGCCAGACCACAGGCGAACCGGGCCAAAGTGGCGGCGGTCGCCGGGGCCACAATCAACAGTTCGGCCCGCCGCGCCAACCCGATGTGTTCCCCCAGGCGATGTTCCTGAGGTCGGAATCGACGGAGATGAACCGGACGATTCGTCAGGGCCTCGAAGGTGGTGGCCCCGATGAACCGGCGGGAAGCCGCCGTCATGACCACCGAGACCCGCGCTCCCGACTGCACCAGCCGGCTGCAGAGGTCGGCCGCCTTGTAGGCGGCCACACCTCCGGTCACCCCCAGCACAATCTCGCGCCCGGCCAGTGCGTCCATGGAGGCTTAGCGCACGTCGTCCAGGGTGGGGCCCGCATCGTCGCTGCTGGGCTCGGGGGCGACCTCGCCATCGACCACCAGGCGGCCCGAGTTGTCGAGGTAGATCTTGTCCTGGATGATCTCCTGGATCACGGTTTCCATGAGATTCTGGGTGTTGCCCGGGTTGTCGAGCAGGGGACGCACTCCGCCCCGGTTGAGCTGGACCATCCGCTTCTGGATCAGCGTGGACAACTTGAAGCGGCCACCGACCTTGTTGACGATCTGCTCTTCCTTCAGTTCTTCAATCATCGCATTCACGCTCCCATTGCTGGATCAGTTGACTCATCTCGGCCACCGCTCGCCCCAGGTCGTCATTGACCACCTGGTGACGGTAGGCGGGGGCCTGCGCCAGTTCACGCCGGGCGGTTTCCAGCCGGCTCTGGATGACTTCTTCCGACTCGGTCCCCCGGGCCCGCAATCGCCGCTCGTACTCCCCCTCGGGAGTCCGCACGAAGATCGTCAGGGCCTGAGAACACTGTTCTATCACCTGCCGTGCCCCCTGAACGTCGATCTCCAGCAGGGCACAGCCCCCCAGATCCCGGGCCCGCGTGACTTCCGACTTCAGGGTGCCGTACCAGTTTCCCGAGGAATGCACTTCGGCACACTCCAGGAACTGCCCCGCCGCCCGGCGACGGGCAAACTCCTCACGGGAGAGGAAATGATAGTCTTCCCCAGGGACCTCGTGCGGCCGCGGTGCCCGCGTCGTCGCCGAGACCGACTTGATCAGACGAACAGGACAGGTTTGAATCAGCAGAGGGACGATCGTCGTTTTGCCCGAACCGCTGGGGCCAGACAACACCACGAAACGTGTCTGCGCAAACTCGTTTTCCGCCGAAGACACCTGCCGCAACTCCCGAAGACTCTGCAACCGCTTCCTCCGTCTGGTCTGGGGGGAACCCAGCCCATCCCGCGACGGGGAATCCTGAATTCTACTCGACGTTCTGCAACACTTCCCGAATCTTTTCAACGGCAGCCTTCATCTCGACCACGGCATGCGCGATTCCGACGTGATTGGCCTTGGATCCGATCGTGTTGATTTCGCGGAACATTTCCTGGCTGAGGAAGTCGAGCTTGCGGCCCGCCGAAACAGGCTCGCCCAGAAATGTGCTGAATTGGGACAGATGCGACCGCAGGCGGGTGATCTCTTCGTTGATGTCTCCGCGGTCGGCATAGATTGCGACCTCCCGGATGAGATCGGTTTCCCCCAGGGTGACCCCCGCTTCCGCGATCGCCTGCCGCACGCGTTCGAGCAACTTCGCACGGTACTCGATCACCGTCAGGGGTGCCTGGCGGGCCACTTCGTCGAGCTGGGCCGCGATGACCCCCAGATTGCGCTCGAGTTCGCGGGCCATCGCCCCCCCTTCCTGAACCCGAAACGCCTGGAAGCGTTCCAGCGCCTGATCGAGCAGTCGCAAGGTCAGGTCGAGTGTCGTCTGGTCCTGGGAGTGGCTGTGGCGGGTTTCCGCGACCAAGCCATCCAGCACAAGCAGTTGACCCAGATCGGTCGGCGGTGCGGCATGCAGGTCGCGGGCGGCCTGCTGAACCTGGCCCCAATAACTTTCGAGGGCCACCCGGTTGAGCTGGAAATCTTCCGCCCGGGGGATGCGATCAACCCGGATCTGCAGAGTCACCGTTCCCCGACTGACAAACTGCCTGACCCGGCGTTCGATTTCCCCTTCCTGAGGGGCCAGCCAATCGGGGTATTTCCCAACGACCTTCAGGTACCGGTTGTTGACCGCGCGCACCTCCACCACAGCCGCAAGTTGGGCGTCATGATGGCGGGCATCGCCATAACCGGTCATGCTCAGCAGCACGGGGGACCACGCCTATTCAGCAGGTTTGGAGGGAGCTTCTTCCGACTCGGCAGGAGCAGACTTCGTCTCTTCGGTCCCCTCGGTCTGGGGTCCCGAAGCGGCAGGGCCGGCTCCCTCGGCGGGGCCTTCCGGCTTGTTCCTGGGGGCAGGACCGACAGGGAAATCCTTCATCTCCGGCAGATCGAGACCCTTCCCTTCGGTGCCAGCTCCCCCATCGAGATCGCTCTCGGAGCCGGTGCCGCGGGCCGGAGCGAGTTTCACCTCGTCCGACTCACGTCCCAGGAACTGTCCTTCCATGTCAGAGCGGATGCTGCGGCCAGCGGCGGCCGCCAGGATGATCCACACCACCACGGTTCCCACGGTGATCCAGGTGAAGGTATCCCCGGCCCGGGTTCCGAAGGCACTTTGCCCACCCAGTCCGCCAAACGCCCCGGCCAGTCCCCCACCACGCCCGCGTTGCAGCAGGATCACGGCGATCAGGAACAGCCCGACGATCATCAACAGTGTCAGCAGAAAATACGACATCTCGGGTCAGGTCTCCATCAGGCGGGACGCAGCTCTTGGGCGGCCCGCAC
>Ga0315903_10001457_pt1 | contig 35926 bp, 26 predicted proteins | sample LakEriMetagenome_7_FD_203524 | JGI IMG/M metagenome (GOLD analysis project Ga0315903, IMG submission 203524) | Freshwater fungal communities from buoy surface, Lake Erie, Ohio, United States - Buoy 2 MA119 | ecosystem: Environmental > Aquatic > Freshwater > Lake | place: USA: Lake Erie, Ohio...
CGTTCTTTTGTTCCAGGTGCATAATTATTTACATTAACTGGATTTTTATGTTTAGAAGTTTCATAATTAAATCTTTTCTGAATTGTTTCAGCCTTTGCAATAATCTTATCAATTCTATCAAGAGCTTTTTGTCCTTCTCCAGGTTGAAGATTTAAGGCATCTTCTACTTCTTGAGGTTTCATTTGTTTAATATCATTGAATTTATCAATGAACATATCAAATGTACCTGTGTTAAGAGAAGTAATAACACCACTAATAAAAGCAGCATCTTTTGCATCTACTTGATCTTTTAAATCAGCATCTTTAGAATTCATAGCTTTAGATGCTAATGCTTGATTACCATAATCAAATATTCTATTACCAAAAAACTTATCTACTGAATTATATGAGTTATTTATTCTATCTGCAATAGCTTGACCATCTGCAGCTTTACCTGTCATATAATCTCCATAAGATAATTTACTATCATAAACTTCTTTAAGATCTGCTATTTTACCTATACCAGCATTAAGGAACTTGTTTCCAAATCCCATTAAAAAACCAGAACCAAATGTTTCTAAACCTTGACTATCTAATTGAGATAGAATACCATCTTTAAATGAACCCATAGCAAAATCAAAATTTGCTTTGTTTGGGTGATAAAAACTTTCAGTATAATATTTTTTAGTAGATTCAGCTAAAGCTTCTTGCATTACTTCTTGAAGACCCTCAATTAGATTTCCCTTAAAATAATTTAAAGCTCCTTTTCCTAACTGTTTAGGATTATATAATGACTTCAGAGCATTTCCAAAACTATCTTTAATAAATTCTACACCTTGTCTACCTACTGACAAACGTCCACCTGGTACTGCAAGATCATCTGCAATTCTAAATGATCCAAACTTCATCATATTTGGAAAAGCAATCTTGTTACTATAGAATACTAATCCTGTATTCAGCATAGTATCCATTAGTCCTGCCTTTTCAGCTTGCTGTTTATAGGCAAGCATTTCTTTTTCATCAGGTGTTTTTCCAGTTTTATAATAGTGATCTTTATAAAACTGATTCATCATTTCATTCTCAACAAAACCACCTTCTAATCTTCCTTCTGAAAGTGCAGCATTTAACATTCTTGCATCTAGATAGAAAGCACCAAATGTTCTTTGAGCTCTTGCTAGATTTGAAAGATTATCTGCATTCTTAAGAATTGTTGAATTAAAGTTCTGCCAACTATGTGTAACTGGATTAAGAAAATTACCTGTTTTAGTTAATGCTGAATTGTAAAAACTCTTTGCAGCATCTACATTTTTAATATCAGTTAACCAGTCAGTTGTAGTTTTTAAAAAAGATTTTTGAGTTGCTAATCCTTCTGCAAGTTTACCAGCTTGAGTAAATAGACCTGGAGAAACTTTTTTTAACAAATAAGCTTCTACAGCAGCCTCTGTCATAATACCTGCAGTATATGCAAATGACATTGCAGTATTACCAATAAATGGCATTACACCACCTTTAGTTGAATAGCCTATATTAGATGCTTTTTCATATCTTGCAGCAGCTCTAATATCTTGACCAAAGTCTCCCCGACCAGCTTGAAGATAACTTGTAATTGGTGCAGCAATACCTTCTAAGTATAAAGGAACTGCTTGTTTCATCATTCTCCAAGTATCATCCCAAGTAGATGTATTTTCATTATAAATAGCTTCATTATTTATACCTGGAATAAAGCCTATCTTTTCAAATGTATCTCTACCATATGCTAAGTATCTATCTCTATTAGCACCAGATGGACCAGCGTCATAGGCTGATATTTTTGCATATTTGTTAAAGTCCTGATTACTTTGACCAATAGCAAATATGTTTGCTGCAATTTCTTGGGCATTACCGCCAATAGCAGGAGATGGTGCTATTGAATTTTTTTGGAGTTGTTGAGCAGGATCAGGAACATTGGAAGGTTGTACAAGAGCTCCAGAGTTCAATCCTTGTTTAAATGGATCAATTGGTTGTGCCATTATTATTTATTAACTGGATTAAACTTACGGTAGATATTATTATTTTGCTGATTAACTGCAATTAGACTTTGTTGTAATTCTTGTACATATGAATCTAAGTTATTACCGAATGATCCAAAGGCTGCAGGTTGATTAATAGTTTGTGTTGTCATTTCTCCAGTATTTACATCTCTTGCATTCACAATACCAGTAACATTATAACCATTACCCGATCTAGTAATTTTAAAACTACCTGCACCACCTGGATTTTTATATTCATATCCACCAGCATTTACTATAGCTTCCATAGGGGTAATGTTTCCTTCTTTCATTAAGAAGTTATCAAATGCACTTCTATCATTGATAACAGAAATACCATTTCTAAGAATTTCATTTCTTTGTTCAGCTGTAATAATACCAGGGTCATCTTTTGTTCCAACTAGCCCTTTTAAATCTTCAGCACTAGGATAAATAAGCATAGCACCTTTCTTAGGATCTTCTAATGCCAATTGAGATGAATACACTTCAAAGTTTTTTGGTTTTTCTTTACCAGCCATTTTACTATTTAAATAACTAAGTACAGCTAAACCAGTTTGCGTATCATTTGTAGAAGTTGTTTTTCCTAATCCACTAAAAGAAATTTTTGCTTTACTTGGATCTGAAAGATCTTTAGTCATGTTATTTACATCAGCCATAAGTTCTGTCCAAATAGTTCTATTAGGAGTTCCATAGGCATTTGGAAATACTGTAAGCCCATTCATTTCTTGTGCTTGTAATGCAAATTGTGAACCTCCAATACCTGGTACATAATTGCCTACATAATATGTTTTAAACTTAGTACTATTTCTTTTTTCTTCCCAGTTAGCAGTATATTTTTCATACACTTTGTCAAGAAAAACTGGACCTTCTTTTGTACTAATACCACCTAATTCTAGTTTAAAAATAATTTTAGCTAATTCCTGATCTTTATAAACGGCTCTTTCAAATGCTTGCCTAGTTACTGGACCACTAAGATTATTTAAAAATAATTCAGGTAATCTTTTATCAAGTATCTGTCTTTCTTTAGCAGTTATATTTTTTGAAACAATTACATCAGGAGATAAGGTATTATACTGATTCATTAGACCAGCTTCATATATACCATCACTTACCATTTTTCTTGCAATATCTAAATTGTCATTGCGCACTTTTCTAGCATTTGCTGCAAAACTAGCATACTCATTAAACTGAGCATATTCTGGACTATTTAGTATTGCATCAGCAACAGGGTCTCCTTTTTTATTTGTTTGAACATAACGTGTAAAGCTATTCATTGTCTTTTCCACATTAAATCCACGTGTTGTAAAAAATGTACCAGGATCTTTTTCATAGATTGCCTTAACCTCACTAAGAGTTTTCCCTTTAAATGAGAAGAATGCTCCCGCTTGTTGTTCATCAATATGTCCATTTGCTACTTCATTTTCTAAGTATTGAAATAACATGTTTACAGCTGGAGTAGCTTTTTGATTTGCTAATTCAGTTTCATATTGTTTATTTAGAACTGCTGGATTTTGAGGTCCTGTTGAAGTTCCTGTCTTTGGTGCTTTCTTAAGTCTTGCAGTTAGTTCTGGATTAATACTAACTCGACCATACATATCAGAAACCCAAACACCACTATCTAAGTTAGCTTTTAAAACTACAGCCTTCTCATTTTTTGCAGCTCTTCTATCTATCTCAGCATTTCTATGAGCATGTCTAAGATTTTCAAGACCAACTGGATTTACATTTATCTTATGTTTAACGTCTGTAAATGCATAGGCTTGCGCTGCACCAACAATATCATTTTGCATTAATAATGTAGACATTCCATTATCAACTACGTGTCTTAACAAATCAAGATTAGCTGTAATATCTTCAGGCCCTTTACTCGTAGATAATGTAGAAGATTGCCCATTAGATAAATCTGTAACCATCTCTGAAGATTGATTAACCTCAGATTGTATTCTTGCTTTAGATTCTTCTTGTTCCTGTAAAGCTTGATCTGTTTTATCTGTATAAGTACCGTTTTGATAACTCTGATTAATCTGACTTATAGTAGCATTTTTATCTTTTAGAGCTCTATTATTTTGCTCATTCCATTGTTGTGCAAATGCATTCAAGTCATTATACTTACCAATAAGATATTGGCGTTCAGAAGCTTCTAAACTTCCAGCTGCCTGTGCACCTGCATAAGTTTCATCTTTTCTTTTTACAAATGCTTTTACTCTATAGATATCTTGGATAGCAGGGTCACCAGCTATTGTTTGTGCAAATAATCTGGTAAGTGGATCTACTAATAATGCACCATTCTTATCTGTAACAATGTACATACCATCTTTTGTAAAAGTATCTGCTTCTACATTAAGATTATTTTCTTTAGCAATCTTACCTAACTTTTCTGCAACATTAATATATGGAGTATAAGTAATATCAGGAGATGATAATGTTTGTTCAAGAGGCATTGATTTATAATCCTCCATCATATAATCCATATATCTTACGCCCTCACCCCAGTATTGAGATCTTAATTTTGGATCTAATGAATTTTGTAAAGATGTAGCAGAAGATCTTCTAGACTTATAGTTCTTAGTTCTAGCCATGTCATCCATAAGATATGGATCTTCATATAATGGAGCAAATACTCTTACAGCTTGATCAATATTTTTTTGTTCTGACAGATCTAATGATGCAATTCTTTTAAGATCAAGATCCATTTGCTTTACAAAGTTATCTCTTCTTTGAATATTGTCTTCTCTTGATAAATCAGAAAAGACATAGGTATTATATATCTTATTTAGATATTTATAATTAGTATCAAATTGAGATTGCTTCTGTTGTAAAACATTAGAAATCAAGTTTAAGTCCGGTGTAAATGGCTGTATTGATGGAATTATACCTTGCTCTCCTTGTAAGTACGTTGCCATATTCTAGTTCTATTATTTAAATATATTAAAATTTTTTTAGTTTATTAAACTTAAAAAGTTTAGAACTAAAGGTTTATAACTGGAAATACTGTATAAATATAACCACCATCCTTAAACATAGTAGCTCCACCAAACTTACTTAACTGAGATTCTTGCAATGCAATCTTATATGCTGTAGCATCACCAATGCCTTGATTCATAAGTTCTTTTGTTCTATTTGCAAGAGCCATATTATTTGTAGCATTAGGATCTTGTCTAAGAGCTCTACCTTTAGTAGTAATTACTCTTTTAGTAAATGGATCATATGCTTTATTTTCAAAACTTGCGTTTATTAATCCAAGATTCATAGCATTTTGAGCATACTGATTGCGTAGTTTCATTTCCTCTGCAAGCTTTTCATTGCTAGTTCTTGCTTTGTTTTGAATTTGCTGCGCTAACTTGGCATCATAATCAAGTTTATATACAGGTTCTTTGTCTAAGAAAGCTTGACGTAACTGAGTATTTTTATCTATCTCAGCATTTCTTACTTGTGTATTAAACTGATTTGCTCTATTTATAGCTTCTCTATTAGCTTCAGCTTGTGCTTTTTGTGCTGCATACATACCTGCTATACCAGCTCCAGGAGTTGATCCAGCTAATTGACCAAGTGCTCTTTGTGATGCTGCAGTTCCAGCAGCTATTGCATTAGCTTCTCCTCTCCAATCAATACCATATTGTTCAAGTTGAGTTCCTCTTGGTCCAATATATGCAGGGTCTTTTCTTGGTATTTTAAATCTTCTAGCAGCTTGAATGTTCATTATATCCTCAGGAAAGTATCCACCTGGTTGTGGAAACTGTTCTTCTTGGATTTGTTCTCCTTGAGATTCAGTTTTTTCATAACCATAACAAGGAGGACATTCTCCATTTTCATCTGGCTCAGAATAAATGATTTCACCTGTTACTGGATCTTCACATTCACATTGCTGATCTACTACTGGTTCTTCTTCTAATTCATAGAAATTAGATATATCTGTTTCAGATTTTTTAAGATTTTCACAACCACTAAACTCAGCAACTCTAGATTGAGAAATCCAACCAGCATCTGCTGCCTGTTGTGCAGTATAACCTCCTTTTTTTATTCTCTCACAGATAGCTTTTTCATAAGCTGCAGCATTAGTTGCTTTTTTAGTTACCTTTTGTCTTTCAGGATCTTCAGCATAAATTGTTTCTCCAGCTGTTCCTTCAGCATAAACTTTACTACCATCTTCTCTAGTAATTTCAATAGTACCATCAGGAAGAGTTCTTGTTTTCTGTACATTAGCTTTACCAGATCTTAGTTCAGCTTCTAACTCTTCTTTTGTTTTCTTTCTACCTGTTGAAGTACCATTATCAGCTCTTGGTAAATCACCACCATAAGCATATTCAAATGGCATATTGTATCCACCCATAATAGCACCATACATAGCCATAGGAGCTTGTTCCATCATTTCTGGAGACATCATCATATCTTCTTCTTCAGCTTGTGTAGGTGGAACTTCTTCCATACCAGCTTCCATTGGAGAAGGTTGTCCTTGTAGTTGTTCTTCTTGTTGTGGTAATATATCTTCTTCTGAGATACCGTAAGCATCCATATATGGTTTTGCTACTGCAGGAACACCTTGTGGAAATCCTTTTTTAGATTCTTGTGCAATAGCAAGAGCTCCTAGTTTTACCAACATGTTTTTAAGCATGCGTTCAGCTGAAGCTTTTGTAATTTTATCTGAGTCTTCACTCTGTAAAATTTCTCTATACTTATTTAACTCTAAGTATTTTTTAGAAATATCAGCAGGAGTATAACCACCTTTCTTTTTAGAAAGACCAAACATATCAAGGATCTCTTGATCATTTATTCTCATTGCTCTTGTATCACTAAAAATAAATGAGTCATCAGGAAGATTTAATGGTACACCATTATTACTATGGCGTGGACCTTTAATTTCATAAAACAAAGGATAACCAGCTGCATCAAATGTTAATACAGTTTCTCCACCTTCAGCTTCTAGATTAGCTTCTTCTCTTGGTACCTTAGTAATTGTCTTTCTTACTTCAGTTTTAGGTATCATGTCTTTTGCATCTGCTCCACCAAATGAAGCAAGCTCATTATACAATGAACCATCTACCTGCATACCAGTTTTAGCTTCAGGCATTCTCACCCGTACATTGTACTTAGGTGCTTGTTTTATTTTAACTCTGTATTTCATCTGAGTAATTAAATAAATTCTACGTCTCCACCCATTTTGCGGATTTGATCAATTTGATCTTGTGTTAATGAATATATACCACCAGTTTTATATTGACCGCCTGATTTATATTTAGCACCACCATACTGACCAGTATAAGTTCTACCAGATTCAAATCCAACTTTAGTATCTACACCTTCTTGATTAGTAAGACCTCTATATACTAGTTCTCTATTAATATCACCAGCATAGTTAAACTTATTAGCACCTTGTCTTCTATTCATTGCTGATTGATAATCTTCTAATCCTGTAGATGTTATATTTGCACCTCTACCAATATTTTCACCTAAAATTGTAGGGTCAAATGACCAACCAGATTGTTCTTCTATAGTATACTTAACTGAATTAGGGTTTTGTGGATTTTGAAAATCCGGTGTATCACTTACAATTCCCATTGTTGCAAATGGTAAATATCCATCAAAGGTATAATAATCTGGAATATATCCACCATCTTCAAATGCAGGTGTAGTTCGCATACCTGTTGGATTGGCTAAGTTATAACTTAAATTAGTTGGATTAGTAAATGGTCTACCTTGATTTCCTAATACTACATCAGGGTTTACAGGAGGCTTGGGTGCTGTCATATTAACACTTCCAGCTGGTAATTTAGCAAATGGATTAGGAGTGCCTTCTTGAAAAGCATCTGGAAATTCTTCCATTCCTCTTCTCATTTGTCTTTCATTTCTTCTTTCTCCTTGTCTAATTGCTCTAGCTGCTCTACCACTTAATCCTTCAGTATTAGTTCTTACATCATATTCATTTGCACCACCTCTAGGAGTTGAGCCAGGAGTTCCTGGAGCACCTGGTTCTCCAGGTTTAGAATATTCATAAGTAGTTATTCTTTTAGTATCAAATGGAGAATACCACTTTCCTCTATCTTTAGAAGTTTCTTTTCTAAGTTTAGTATAACCTTCAGGAATAGTCCAGTTAGCTGGATTATCTCCTGTAAAATAATTAAAGTCTCTAGATAAACCCGTAAGACCCTGCAATGCAGCTCTACCTAAACCAAGACCTCTTGGAGCTCCATAACCAAACGGCATTCTTCCCATTTGTTGCATAAGCATTTGCTGCATCATTTGCATTTGCTGTGGATTCATTTGTTGTTGTCCAGTATTCCATGGAATTACACCAGGCATCTGACCAAAATCTATACGTTGTCCAACTTGAAAACCATTTCCAGGTGAATTAGGAATAACTGAAGGCTGTACTGGCTGTTGCTGTGGTTGTCTATAAGGATTACCCATTAGTTCTTCACCACCAGACAATGTTGGTTTGTTTCTTAATGAACCATCAGGATTTAGTTTTTGCAATCTAAACTGATCAAATGATGACATACCATCTTGTGCTTGTGGGATATACCCTCCATTTCTATACATATCTGTATCATTAATATATGGGATAGAGATGTCATCTCCACCGTAAATAAACTTATATAAATCTGGGTTTTGAGAATCTACAAAACCTCCTTCTTCAAAAACAAAACTTCCACCTCTACCTATTGGATTTGGATTATAGTTATACGGTAATTTATTTTTCTTATTTGATTTTTTAGGTGTTTCTTTCCCTCTCTTACCAACAGTTGGCAATCCTTGGGTATATTTAGTACCTGTTGATTGCACCTTAGCACTATTATTTGTTTTAGTTGAACTTGCAGGCTTTGGTGATGGTTTAGCAACTGCTGCCTTAGGTGTAGTCTTAGGTGTAGTTTTAGCAGGTGTAGCTGCTGGAATTATATTTTCAGTTGAAACTGTTGGTGTTTCAACAGCTGTTTGTTCTGCTGTCTGATTGCCAGTAGCTCCAGCAACTTCTTTGATAGATTGATTATTAATAGTTGAAACAGCTTTGTCTACAAGTCTACCCTGATTAACTAAAAGTTTATAACCAGTTTGTTTAAACATATCTTCAAGCGTAACAAAAGGATTTGCATTAGGAGAACCTGGAAGCATATTAAACATTTGTGCAAGCTGAGATAAATCAGTTTCTGCAGATGCTCTTCTTAATCCACCTAATGGTCCAAACTGATAATCTACAGATGTTCCTGGAGGCATTATAGGTAAACCAAACAAAGCTCTGTTAGCTCTTCTTATTCTTCTATTACGGAAACCTCCACCAAATTGCATTTCTTTTGTTTCCATACTTGTAGGATCTTGAAATTCACGGCTTAATGATTCACCATATATATTCAAATGTTCCATTGGATCATGTTGATCAAGTGGTGGACCAAATGTACTAGTATCAGCATCCATCATTGTATCACCACCTTCTGCCATACCGTACATATTATTGTACATCTGCTCTGCTTGTTGTTTAGCTTGGAAGGTTTGTGCTTGATTATTTACAGCTGAAAGGAAGTTTTGTTTATTACTTACATTATTACCCATTGGATTATTGATGTCACCATAAGGAGATGGTACATCTGAGTTTTGTTGCATACCCATATTAGCTTTCATAAGATGTTTTGTCATCTTTTTTAAGAAAGATCTTTTATTAGGCACACCACCATTTCTCATTAAGTCACCTTGCATTGTTGGCCAAGTAATAAATGGTTGTTCTTCTCCTTGACTGTATTGTGCATTAGGCATGTTCTGTACATCAATACCAAAGTTAGCTTTAACTAAACCGCCCTTTGAAAAACCAAAATATTCTTGCTCAGCAACATCTTGATATTCATCATCCTCAAGATCATCATCTGCAGCTTGTTGTTGAATATTATTTACATAAGCTTTATTAGCTTCTTCCATTGGATCTGTTTCCTCTACAGTTGTTGTTTCTTCTTCTACAACTTCTGGAATAACAGATTCTGAAGATTCAGATTCTAATTCATCCTCAGCCTCTTCAACCAACTGTTGTGCATAGAATGGATCATAACCTTGTTCAACAAGCATTTGTGCTACCACACTAGAATCATACGATCCTAATGCTTCTTGAACAGCTTCTCTTAAAGCAAGTTCATCAGCATTTTGATTTGTATTTTGAGCTTTCATATTAGCAGTTATACATTAATATACTTAAATTAAATTTAATCTGTAAACTTTTTAAGTTTACCTATTTCACCACCATACTTTAACTTTTTAAAGTCAAATTTTATGTCTTTAGTTTTCTTAAGTCCATATTGTGGTAACATAATTACATCATTATAATCAATATAGGGAGCATGATAATTGAAATTCATATCCTTACCAATTTTTTTCTGAACTTTATTTAGTTGATTATTCAGATATTCTAATATCTCAGTATTTGAAACACCATTCACTCTGTTTAAAAAGCCAAGTTCATTCATTGGTTCATAACCCAAAAATATAGGTTGAGATAAACCTTTTTTACCAGCATTTTTAAATATATAAGTCATTTGCGGAATGTATGAGTTATAACTAGTATTTGTTGAACCTGTAACAATATCCCCTACTTTAGCCCTCTCAAAGCTTCTATTAATACTATCTATTAAATCTGAATACATTTGTTTAGGACTATCATAGTCACTAGCAAATAAAGCACCTTTAGCTTTTACATTTGCATTCTTAGCCGTACCTTCTTGAAACATTTTTTTATATAAGTCTGGTAATCTCTTTAATTCTTTGGCTGTATCAGAACCCTTAATTCTTTCTACAATACTTTTTGGTTTTACATATGGTTCATAACCTGATCCAGTATAACTTCCAGCTGCTTCAAAATCTGGCTCATAATCAGGAATATCATAATAGTCAATATCAAAGTCTGAAGGTGAATCACTTACAACATCATATAAATTTGTTCTCACAAATGTTTCAGGTCTTGCATTAGGATTTAGTGCCCTAATTTCATCTATTCTAGCTTGTAATGAATTACTTGCATTTTGAATATCATCAGGTATAATTATTTCCCTAGGAGGAGGTGGAAGTTGATTACTGTAGTCTCTTGCTGCTTGCATTTGATTAATAATCTCATCCTCATTTTGACTTCTTGCTAAACGTCTTTCTATTTGTGTAGAAGACATATCTTCAGGAAACAAGCTATCACGTTGCATTTGCATAAATGCATTAATTTGATCTTCTCTTGATTGAGGAGTTTGAATATTTTGAGTAGTTCTATCAAGTCCACTTTGCTCACGTGCAATTTGCTCAGTAAGACCTTGAATATGATCATTATATGCTTGCATACGTTCTTGATCAACTGGTGGACCATCTATTATAGATTGTGCATATTCTTCATCAGTTTGTCCAGGTAAGCGTTTGGTATTTAGTGCTCTTTCACGTATTGCTTGTTCTCTTATTGCTTTAGAATAATTAGACTCATCTACAAAATTAGTTATATCATAACCTGTAACATCTTTAAATATATCATCTGGTAATGAAGTTCTTTCAGCAAATCTTTGTAAGACAGCTTCTCTTTTTGCAGTTGATTGACTACCTGAACCAAATGACATTAGTTTTTTAAGTTCTTCTATTTCACCCAACTGTTTCATTCTTTCAGGTTTAGTTGAAAAGATGAAAAGCTCTCCTTGTGGTTCATCTTTTTTCCAACGTGAGCCAGCTCTTAAGTCTAATTCTTTATTAATACCTCTAAGACCTGATGCTAAACCTGCATCAATAAATTCTGGTGCAGCTTTAATTCCTTGATTTATCAATGAGGCACCTTTACCAATCATCATTGGTAATTCTGCAGCACCTGAAACTGCTAAAGCCATTTGAATAGGATCTAATGCCATAGCATCTGTATCATCCACATTAGCCATATTTTCACCGGAAAAGAATCCAGGAAGTTGTTTATAGTCTGAGCCATAACTTAATCCTCTATTCTTTGCATAATTAGCTATGTTCTGACCAAGAGTATTTATAGGAGCAAAAGCTTCTAACCCACCAATTGGTATACCTGCTAGATTAGCATCTTTAATTTCTCTTGATTCTCTTCTTGTAAGCCCTGGTATACCGGCATTTAATTCTGCTTGTAAGTCTGGACTCCATGGAGATGCTAATGTTGCAAGTCCAGCTAAAGCTCTATCCCATGTACTTGGTTGTAATTTTGATCCATACTTAGAATCAGCAACAAACCTTTCTTTAAATGTAGGATTAATTTCATCAACCCATTCACCTCTTCTTGATGGATTGAAACCAACTTCTTTACCATATTTTTTAGTTACATATGAATTCTTATTGTACTCATACTCATCTATAAAATTTTGGAGAACATCTACAGGAAAGTTTTCCATTGTAACTCCAGCACTTTTATTTAATCCAGGATGTAATCTTAAGTAGGCCCTTTTCTTTTGGTCTACAAATTTATCCATAGGATTCTTTTTTTCATACTCACGCATGTATTTAACCCATGGAGCTCCTTTTTGAGCAACAGTAACTTCAGGGACATCTAACATATAACCTGCAGTTTCATTTGGATCATATGTTCCAGGTACAAATCTTACCTTCTTTGCTTTTTTTAATTTAGGATCATCCCCTTTTTTAGGTTTCTTTTCCATAATGAGTATTATTTATTATTATAATTTAAAAGTTTTTTAGCTTCTTTGATTACAGGATCAATAGTATATTTATTATATGTTTTAACAGCTTCATCATTACCCATTGCTCCAAGCATAGCTGCATAAGCTAAACCATAACCATACTTTTCTACTAGGCTTTGGAAGTGTCCTCCTTGTGTAGCTAATTGAAATTGATTGTTTAATAATTTTTCTTTGTTTATTGGAACATATCTATTTGAAAAAGGTAATCTTCTATGAAATGATAATCCTGGATCTGATACAGGTATATCTACTAATGTGTTTTGTGCTCTATCTGTAATTAGTACACCATTTCTTCTAGATGGATTAACATATCCTAGATTAGATCCAGGTGCTGCAAAATCAAATTCAGCAGCAAATGTTCCCGGATAGTTTTCCCAAGGTTCACCAAGAGCTGCCCAGTTACCTTCTGAAACAATTTGGTCTCTACCAATTCTTAATGGTGAACCTCCTTTAGGACTTAAAGTTTTACTATCTTGCACATACTCCATAGTATTACCAAACTTTCTAAATGCATTACCTGGTTTACCTAATGTTTTACCATAACCGGGTATAAAGTTTAATGGACTACCTGTGAAAGGACCTAATCCTTCTGGTGTAGCACCCATAAGTGGTATTTTTACAGGATGCGGAAGTCTAGGTACAATAGCATCAGCAATTGCAAAAGGATTTAGCATACCTGCTTTTTGAATATTAGCAGTATTATTTGGAGAACCTGGTAATTCTTTTGGAACACCTTTAAATCCTTTTAGTTCAGAAAAACCACCGTAAAGTTCTAATGCAGTCATAAGAGATTCAGCTGTAGCTTCTCTCCAATCTTTCTTACCTTCAGCAACATCTTGCCAATCTTGAATTCTTTGTGGTACTTGTGTAGCACCATGAATACCAGCAGCTGTATTAGCTGCAGTACCAACACTTAGTCCAGTTCCTGGAATCTGTGTAGCAGCAACTGAACCTAATGCTTCTAATGCCATTGGTGCAACCATAGGAGCGGCAAATACCCAGTTAGCTGATTGAGCCGCTTGTGGTCTAAGAGTTCCATCTGGTAAATATAAATGAGGATTTCTTCTTGCCATTTCCATTCTAAAGAAGTCCATATTTCTTGCTTGTTGTTGTTCAGAAGTTAGCGGTCTTACAACAACCCCTGGCTCTTCTTGAACATATTGTGCCCAGTCTTCTTTAGGAAATTGTTCAGCATATTCTTTATCAAATCTTGTTTTATATCTTTTAGACTCACCACCATCTTGATATTCTCCACCTGTTTGTTTAGGTGTATAACTATCTACATCACCAAATCTATTTTTAAAATTAAATGCATTGTCAAGTTCATCTACAGTTTTAAAATTTAATTTCTGCATTAATGCATTATCCATATTTTCAGCCATAGACTTAAAAGTATTACTACCATAGTAATCTTTATAACTTAAACCAGGTACAACTACATTATCATCTTTAATAAACCAATTAGATGTTTTTGGTGTATCAGCATGTCCTCCAAATACTTGCCACATTCCTTCAGTAGTACCGTCTACTCCTTCACCTGCTTTTTTAGCCCAACCTGAAGATTTATAAAACATTTCAGAAGAGCCATCTGGCATCCTAACTTCTACAAGTGGTCTACCAGAATAAGTTCCATGATAGTTAATCATATCAGGATGTAAAAGATCTTTTCCAACAGCACCCGTATTATCCCAATATTGACCTCTTTGTCTTAATGCATTTAATACCTCTGGAACATCTTGATAAGTATGTTTCATAGGTCCTGCAAACTTAATTGCTTTACCTGCATTTTTTAATTCAGTAACTCCTGGAATAAAACCTAATGCTCCTAAACCGGCTTGAGCTACATCTCTATTTTCTATTCCTTTATATACATTTCTAGCATCATTAACTAAACTTAAACCTGTTGCGTCAGCTACTGCTAAATCTAAAGGATTTCGTTCAGTATGAAATTGACCATTTGCATAGTATCCAAATGTTCCTCTATCCATATTTCTTTGCATGTAATCTGGAATAGCTTGACCTCTAATTAAAAATCCTGCAGATGTCATAGGATTTGAAATTATATCTCCTGCTTTATCCCAAAACTCTTGAGGTTTTTCTGCAGGTCCAGCTTGTTTCATTGAGTATGGATTAATAGTAGGCCCACTCATAGTAGGTTTATATACTCCAGCATTTACATAAGCTCTATTGTAGATATCTCTGTAAGCATCATTATATTCTTCTTGAGTTAGTGGTTTACCAGTTTGTTCTTGATGATATTTTGTATAGTCATCTATACCCTTTTGTATCTTATCCTCTACAACTTCCATGTTACTCTTACCAGTAACTGCAAAAGCTTTATCAAACTTTTCTTGTACTGCTTTATCTTGAGGTGTTACATTTTTAACTGGTGCAGCTTTTGGTTTTTCTGTATATGCACTTTGTCTAGTTGTATATATATCATCATATGTTGAATCGTATAATGGCTTAGCTTGACTATTTAATACAGCTGTTCTTTTAGCTACATCACCTTTTGATAATGGTTGAAAGTTTCCAGATCTATTCCAGTCCACTTCCCAAGTATTTCCTACTTTTCTATAAACTCCGTCACTACCTTCAACACTATAAAAACTAGTTTTTGGATCTGGTTGACCACCTTTTTGATAAGAGCTTTTATATTTACCAGGATCATTAGGACCCTTTTTAAAATACATGTTATTAGTTTGCCCTTTCCGATTTTTACCACCCTCAATACCATCAGGTAATTGATTGGTTTCACTTAAGTATAATAAATAATTAGTTTTTTCTTCAGGTGTCATATTACTAGCACCAACTTTAGAGCCAACATAATTATTGTATATATCTTCTCCAGACTCTCTTAGTTTAGTTCCCCAATCTCTATCATCCATCCCACCAAATAGAGTGGATAATTCATGACCTATTCCAGATAGATTAGAACCAATAAAACCAACAGCTGGAGCTAAAAATTGAAAATGACTCATAGGATTACTTACAGCATCTTCAATAGCTTCAGCTGTATATCTTCCTGCATTAGCATGTCTAAAGTTATCTACTGGATCATCATTTGGTCCAGCAGCTGCATCAGCAGCTAATCTTGCTTTATTCATTGGAAATCCAAGACTGCTGTTTACTATCCACTCTGTACCTTTGAGATCATTCATATTTTTTGGAGGTCTCATCAATTGATCACTTACATCAGGATAGTATATATCTTGTTCTCTTTGAACTTCAAATAATCTATCTGCTTCTTGTTGATCAGATATTTGTGGAGACATTCTTAAGTCACCTATTTTTTGCTTTCTTTCAGCATTAGACATTGGCACCTTAGCTTCATACTTAGGGGCACTTTGTACTACAGGAGAACCTATTGGTTTACCTTTACCATAGTTAAGCTCTTGTAGTATCATGGTATCTGTCACTGGAGCTCCAGATTCATAGACCCATCTACCACCAGCATCTTTCTTAAATTTATTACCTGGTGCTCTATCAAGTTGTACAAATCCTCCATCTTGATAATACTTAGCATTAGGATCATAAACTCTATTTTTCTTAGACTTAGGTTTCTCGTACAATGGATTCTTAGTAAAGAGTCTATTAGTTCCTAGTAAACTTTTTGTATACTTTTTAGATGCTAAACCTTTCTTAGATGGTTTAGGCATTTTTACTAAACCACCTTTTCTAAATTCTTCAGGTTGCTCTAACTCCGGTTGTCTTCTATAGTCTACAGTTATTTCTTCACCTTTCATTAATGGTCTAAGAGCAGCTAAGTATCTTTTGTTTCCAATAGATATACTATGTGCATTAGGATTATCAGAATGATTATGGAATCTTCCAATCATTGATGTTGCAACATCATTAATATGTGCAATACCAATTATATCACCTTCATTGAATTCTTTATCTGCAAAGAGCCCTTTACCTTCAATCTTAGAATCTCTTACTTTTAAACCATTCATTATCTTGGAGAAATTTGATGTTTAGTATTAATGATCTTAACTATCATGTTAGTATTTCTTGAATCATTTTTAATAAGCTTAATTAAGTTAAGATAGTTTCTAAACTTCTTTCTCTGCAATTGTGGCTTATCATAATTTAAATTTACAGGATTTAATGATTTAATATAACCATTTGCTTGAGTAATCCAAAGATTTTCTTGAGCATAGTTTCCTTGAAGAACAGTTGTACCTGGCACTACTGGTCCTGTTGGAGGATAGTCTGAGTTAATAGGGAACTCTCCGCGGTCTTTAGTAATATCCCAGAACTGATTAAATCTATATTTACTTTCTTCTTTAGAGAATAAGATATCAAATGACTGTAAGTTAGATGTATTAAGCTTAGGATACTGTTCACTAAGTACAACATTATTCTTAGGGAATATATTTAAGTTAAGATATCCGGATACTTGTTCATTATTAAATACTACAGCTTGATCAAAGTTATAGTCTAAGACATTAAACTGATCTACACAGTAATTATTATCTCTTCTGTAACACTCAAGTATATATTCAATACTTCTTAGAGTAGTAACTGTTTGACCTGTATTAAATGGAAATTCTATCTCAAATGGATATTGCACTCCATAGAAATTACAATAGTCATTACAGTTTGCATTATGTAGATATAATGAATTAAGTTTTGTAGACACAAAAGATCCGCTAGTTGGAATAGTTAAATCTGGATGCCAATCATGAAATGATACCCAATACCTTGTCTTAGGATCATAACTTGTTGTCCAAGATGCATCTTCAAAGATATCAGGGTGTCCTAATGGATATTTAATAACTGTGCCTGTAGGATTTCCTGATGAGTCAACAACAGTTAATTCAAAATATTCATTTTTACCATTATTAAAGTATGTAACATTTCCAGGTAAAACATTACCTGATGGATCTACATCTTTAAGTTTATAGTCTTTCTTACTAAAATACAGGATTGAGTTATCATTATCATAAATAGATTGACAACCAATACCAGATACTGGATTATCTACGTGTGGGTATTCTGGAAAATCTTCAAGAAGTTTGTATGGTAAAAATTTATCAAACCACCATTTCATACCAGCTTGAGATATTTCTACAAGCCCTTGATTATATGTAAAAATTTTACCTTGCTCTTGAGAAATATAAAATAAACCTGCAGGAGTAGATATTACAGATAATCTATTTTGAGAAGCTCCATATTCATAAGGTCTATCAGCTACTACAATATTTTGTGGTTCTCTTGCAAATAATCCACCATCTCCTAAGGTAACTTTAGTTAATGATGCATCAAGTGTAAGTTCATCTATACCAGGTAAAATTACTGGGCTATCATTTTTGAAAGTAATAAAGGCACCAGTTTTAGCAAAACTTTTAACTCCACTAATTTGACTCTTAAAGTCTTTTCTATTAAATGGTAAATAAATTCTCCAAGCATCAATATCAGATCCATCAACTTGTGGATTAGAGTAAGTTATGACATTTGGATAATAAGTATAACATAAACTAGAAACTTGTGGATTATAATATCTATCCTGTAAGAATCCATAAGAATTAAACTTCTGAGGTAATCTTGATGCACTCAATGACTGGTCATAGATATAATAGTTACCACGAGTAGGTACTATAGGATCCATTTTAAATAATGCATACAAATCTGTATATCTATATGGGTGATAGCATTTTTCAAAATCAAATGTACCTACTTCTCTATAGTCAATTAATACTTCAGACTCTACAAAGAAATCTCTTACACCAGATACTGATGTGTAGAAATAAGAATTATTTACAGATAAAAATCCCGGATATGGTGTAGCATCATCATCTTGTCTATCAAAGTTTTCATTATCAAGAGTGTAATATCTAGATGGAATAATACCCGTACCAGTATAAGTATTAATAAAAGAACCTATATCTGTTATGTCTATCTCTGAAATATCATATCTAAATGAGTTCATCCAAAATCTTGCCTGTGGCAACATCTGATGAGTAAAATAGTTAAATGAATAATCATCTGGAACATCATACATCCAGTTATAGAAAAAGAACATTGGATTCTTTTCTGTAAACCTACAGATATAAATATCTCCGTTATACATGTTAACTGTACTACCAGAGAACTTTCTTAATGTATAAGGCTTTTGATTAAATACAAAGGTTTGACTTTGTAAATCAGATATTTTAAACTTCTGTTCACAAGGAGAAATAATCTGCTGTTTAACAGAATCAAGTTGGCCATATTGATTTTCAATTCTTACTTTAATGCCAGCATAATGACTTGCAATTGGAGTTCTAAAGTTTCCAGTTTTAGACCCTTCATCAAATGTTGGATATCCATAGTATTGTTTTGCAATACCAAGAGTCATTAAAGAAATATCTTGAGCACCATTTATTTGATTTTGTAAAGATCCAGATCCAGTTGTTAAAAATCTTGGTCCAATAGTAGTTCCATTATCTGCTTGAGCAGTTCTTAATACTACACTCTTAGGTCTATATAAGTTATTAATTGTATACTTACTTAATAGACCTGGAGGATCAAATGTATTTTGATAATCTGGAATCTCTTGATTAGTATCATTTATTAAATATAATGAGTCTTCAACTCTAAATCTTACAGGTTGTGATACTAAAGGTTTAGTATATGAATTATATAATCCATGACCGACCAGCTGTAAAGCATACTGTCTTAATGGAAGAATAGCATAAGCTAATCTTTGCATATCTTCTAAACCTTGTGAAAAGAAAAATGAGAATGTTGATATTGCACCAAGAGCTGCAAAAATAGGATTAGAAAGTGGAAGTAATGACATTCCAGATGGTTCAAGTGTATAAGAACCTGGTGTCCAAGAACCTCCATTATTTACAGCATCAAAATTATGATCTCTATATATATCATTTAAAGTATCATTTCCAGATAATGCATCCCATAAAAATTGCCCACTATTATTATATACTCCTGTAGCAGTATTAAATGGAAAATTTGCTTGTGTTATAAAATTTTGTAAAGCAAAATTTCCTGCAGTAGGGTTATCTGTTAAACTAAAAGAATTATATGGGGGCACAGCAACAGATGGTCCACCATTACCGCCACCTGCTAATAACCAATCTGCTCCATAATAGTTGGTAAATCCACCCTGAGGATAATTAAAAGTCTTTCTACCTAATGATTTTAAGACAGCTTCTGCAAGTGCTCCAACCATAATTAAGAACAAAGCTTTATTATTTAAAAGTTTATTCTTAGGATGTCCTGCAGGTTCAATAAACTGTTGATCAGCTAATCCACTTAAATGTCCGTATAACTTTAACTCTGAAACATTTAAGAATGGATTTCTAAAACTTGTTTCTGGTGAGTGTAATGAAACTATCTCACTAGGTATATTTTGATTTACTTTAGTATCTGTAGTAGGTTCAGTCTTCTTTATATAAGGGTCATTTACTGCATAATTATAATCTGCAGTATTAGGTGTATTAAGTGCAGGATAAATTGTATTATACGGATAGTTTGCATACATGCCTTGTCTATCTGTAACCTGACCTTTAATATTATAATCCCTAAAGTTATTTATCATACCTTTAGCAATTACAGTTCTATTACCTTCTCTTGATCCTCTTAAGATTTCATAAGCTACAATTCCTGGGATTGGATTTCCTTCATTGTCTACAGGATAATAGATATTATTAAACTGAACACCAAGTACTCTAATCTTTAATGCACCTGTTACAGCATCAGCAACAAAGTGTGGAGATACAGCATTATCAGGAAACTTATGATGTCTAATGGGTTCTCCACAGAGATCGTATGGAGAGTTTGGAATATGTGCAACTGGTGGAGTCCATGGATGAAAAGAACTATCCCATATCTCTGGTCTCTTATCAGGATAAATTTCAGATGATTGCCAGTATCCCATCTGACCAACTTGTACTAATTTCCCACCATCAGGTAGAATAGTGTTTGGTGCAGATGTCTGAGTTGCTGTATTATATGTTTGATACAATATTGTATCGTCCGGAAAACTGTTTATATCAGAATAAGTTGCTAATTCATTTTGAGTAATAGTTCCACCAGTAGGAGCTACAAATGTATAATCTTGAGCTGGTCTACCTGGAATATGATATGAAGATGATTTATCTCCTGTATTATATACCCAACGGATAAAGAAAGTATAAACCTCATCTCTAAGGTAACTTGTATTACTTCCTCCTTTATAATAATAATCTGCTGGATACTCTGTGGCTGTCCATTCAGTATTTATTAAATTGGCAAGTGGTTGATAGTTAAAATCAAATTTTGATGTTGGACCTATTCTAAGCAAATAAGTATTTAATATACTCATTTGATCTGACTTCTCAAATACTGGAGTAATTAAACCAATATTAAAATCATCAACTACTTCTAAGCTTTGTTTTAGTTGGTCAATTGTAATCTTAGTTGTTTGAGTTGAAAAAGCTCCAAATCTTCTAGACTGAATACCTTCATTTACAAATGAAACTACTACAAGTTCAAATTCATCAAAATTAACTGTATCAGCTTCAACTTCTAGTACTAAAGATCCTTGAGAATTATTAGGAGTATAAACAGCTTGGATATTACTTGGTGCAAAATAATCTGTAACTTTTACACCATCAATAAGATATGCAATAGATGCAAAGTAAGAGCCATTATCTAAAATACCAGCTCCATTACCTAATTTAAGATTTAAACAAGGAGTATTTACTAACTGTGCAATTCTTAATCTATCACAATTTAGTGAATTGATATCATCACATGTTATACATCCAGCAACTGGGTGACCTGCAGGCCAAACACCAGGAGAAGTTTGTTGTACACCATTTGAATCAGTACACAACTGAAACCAAGCTACTCCAGGCCAAAGTTCTTTTGTGCCATTTGGGTATAACCAATAATTTACATTTGCACCAGATCCTCCCCAAACAGCATCAGAACCAGGCCATGTTCTTGGATCTCCTATATTAAGATATCTATCCGGATTTAAACCATCAACCCAATATACTTGCCATGTACAGTCATTCTGTTCTTTTGATGCACCACTAATTAAATTATATCTATTAAGATTAAGACAAGGGTCTTGTACAATAGGTCTATATCTACAACTATCAGATTCAAATAATCCTATCTCAGAGTTACTACTTACTTTAATATATTCAGTAGAATGTGCTGCAGTATATACAATCCATTTATCACTATACAAATGTACAAGCCCAATAATATATTTAAAGCCAGACATTGTTTGTCCGGCTGTTGAACATAATGCATTTGATTCCTCATTTGATAATGTACCAAGATCCCCTTCTGCAGTATTGTTAGTTGCATTACGAGCATGTGTCCACATACCCTCTTGAATGAAGGATGGATCCGAGTCTTTATTTAGTCCTTTTACAAAAGAATTAGAACTAACATCAGACATCTGCTGTTTTTGATTCTTAGCCATAATTATACAACTCTTGGGTTATTTCTACCTTGGTAGTAACCATTATTAGGTGAATAACTTTCAAACATGTAATAGTATTTGCCATACATAGCTTTTCTATTTGCTTGCCACATTTCTTGAAGCTCTCTAAAGTTTGGAGTATTAACTACACTTAAAGCATTATTTCTAGCAGCTCTAAGTCTTTGTTCAATCAGTTGCATTCTTTGAGCAACATCTTCTCCATTCATATATAAGTTCTCAAGTATTCTAGACTTAAGTGCATACTCATAGTACTCATTAATGAGGTCATGATCAGGAACTAATAAGTCACCATTCTCATCTTCCATCTGACCTTGATAGTTTAAATATACTTTTCCAGTTTGAAATGTAGTAAATAAGAATCCACCTTTAATCCAACCTTGGTTTGCAGCATTCCAATAAAGATTAGGACAGTCACACTCAATCTCTTGACTTGCCTTCATCTGTAATGGAATTAAAGTTGTATAAACTCTAGTTGTTCCTGTGTTATTAATAACTTGAATAAGTTCATACTTATCTCCTTTACAGTTCATAAAGACTCTTGGTCTTGTACAAACATCTCCATATGGGGCATTTGGATTATATTCTGTAGGAATAGGATTAGGAGCACATGTAGCAGGACATGTATTGTCTGGACATGCTGCAGTATGATTGCATGGGTTTGCATTACATACAGAGCAATTTACAGTTGCTGGAGCACATATATCTACAGTAGCCGGTGTTTCTACATATGGTACTTCTTGAATGTTTGTACCAGAGGCCCAACCGTCATAACCTACATGTTCAGTAAAGTTACCGCAGATAAATGCAAAGTTAAATGTATAGAAATCATCTGGCAGTTTTACTTTACCATGGCATACATCTAGTATAACTTCTTTTTGCTGATTGATTCTTAAACCTAAATCATAGTTAATTTTCTTTACTAACTTAATTAGAGTTTGTGGTTCAATCATATTCTCAAGAGCAAATGTATTGAAGTCAATAGATACATCTTCAAGCAACTGATTAAAGGTCCTATATTTTAAGGTATAATTGAAATCCATTATCTAAGTATATTTTGACTATCATCTACTGAGTCAGCTGGGACTTTGAGAGTCATGGTTAGTTCTTGTAATGTAAACTGCTCTACTTCTGAAAATAAATATTCAGGTAATGCAAACTGTTCTTCTTGTTTTACTTCACATGGATCAGTATCACAACTTTCTATTGTACCTTCAAAAATTGCTTCTACTCTTATTGCATCCCAATCCACATTAGGAATATACAAGTAACCATTTAAATACCAGAAATAAATACTCCTATTGTATTTAAAGGTTGTAGTTTTAGTCATAGAAACCCAAGTACCGGGATCTGTTCTATAAAGTTCAATAGTACCATCTATTGAAGATACTGTACATATAATAGGACCAAACATCCCGTCTAATATACTAGGCAGTTTTTCTTTTGATCTTTTAAAGTAACATCCGGAGTATACACCAATGCAACCAGCTTCTACTTTATCTACATCAATAAGCTCTACATAAGGCATTACCTTAAAGATTGAACTTATCTTCATAAGTCTAAATTGATTATCTTCTCTTTTAATTAGAGTCTTAGCATATTTAAGCAATAAAGAATATATTGTTCTATCAGTAAGGAATGCATCTTCCTTAACTGCCTTTAGAGTATTTCTAACTCTTGATATTGCTTCACCTACAGTTGTCATAGATCTTCAAATTCATTATATGTTTTAAGTTGTAGCATAAGACTTCTATCTCTAACTTCTTTAAAGGCTAGTCTTCTTTCTACAACTTGGATCCTTTTTTTAGGATCTACTTGTACGTATATATTCCAGTTCTCAGCATAAGCTTTTGAAACGGATCTTTTAAAATTTCTACAAGCTGTAAATCCCCAAAACTCTCTATTCTTTATTTTGTGTTTAAGATTGTAGCTAGTAAAAAATATCTTACAAAGTTTACCGTCAGTTTCCCAGTTCTTATTAGTAATAGTTACTCCATACTTTTTTGACTTGTTGTAATCTATATTCTTTTTCTTACTTTGATCACATGTGCCAACAAATAGCCATCCAACTTCTTGAGGTAACTGAACTCCTTCTCTACTTTCTATTACTGTTTGATAAACTGTTTCATTAAATACTTTAATAATCTTTTTTAATTCTTTATCACTTACTTTTTCATACTTTGGAAACTTAGCCCTAAAGTTTTTAAAAAAATCATTAGTCATCAGATTGTGTGCTTTTGCTCTGTATCTAGGGGCACTTAAATCTGGTTTCTTAAATTCTTTCATACTATATAGATTAATATACTAAAAATAACTCACTTTAGCAAATATAGTGATAAAACAAAACCCCCGCGAGTGCAGGGGCTTTGCCTTGTTGTCACAGAAACCAACAAACTGTAACTTCTTAGAATATTAAAACAGCTCTTAATCTAGTTGTTGAACCAGAAGGTCTAGTAATTGCAATTGTAATTAAACCTGTTGCATCATCTACAGATACACCATAAAATTCAGTTGGAGATTCATATGGTTGAATAAGTTTCCAAACACCAGCTGATAAATACCAAAGACTAATAACAAAATCTGAATACTCTGACCCACTTAAACTGCAATAAGATGGTGTTATACCACATGCTGCTAATTCTGCTTGAGTAATTGTAAGTGTAGTTGAATCAAAGTTTGTATTAATTTCTTTTATATATCTTAATTTCTGTTGATTAAGTTCTTCGCAGAAATATGTTACAACATTATTTAAAGCTGTAGCAACATTAGTATCAGTAGATATAACCGTATCAGTTCCACAGTCAATATCTGCACCAGTATATACTATACACTGAGCATCAAATACTTCAGAACATGGCTCTGGATCTGGACAACCTGCTGGTGTAGGACATGGTGGAAGAGTTACTAATGCATCTTCACATCCACAATTTTTACATTTATTAATTGACATATCTTTTTAGTATTATGGACAAACTCTTGAGAATCCAGTTTCAGTATTACATGGATCTACATATGCTATTAAACCATCAATTGAAAAATTAAATCCTCCAATTTGGTTTTCATCACCTGCATCACAAGAGAACGGCCATGTTAAATTAAATGTATCAGATACTAATGGAAAGTTAGCATTAGATGGTGCATTATGAATATCAGATCCAGCAGCAATATAATTAGGAAGATACTCACCAACTCTTACATTACTTGTAACTAATCTTAATGGTGAGTTACCTTGAATACCTCCACCTCTTGTTGATGTAATTTCTATATCATGTACTACCTGAACTGTTAATCCTTTTGTTGATGTAACAAAAACTCTAATTGCTGATGTTAAACATGTACCAAAAGATGCATTAACATCAATAGGTCTAAGTGCTACATCCCAAGCTTTAGAATAACTACTATCTAAATTCCCTGCAGTTACAGATGCTGGAATAACTGAACCACCATTATTAAATGAAATAGAACCATTTGCACTGATACTACATCCACCCACACCACTCCATGTTGAACATCCACCAACAGAGTTATATGCACTTGTTGAAGTTAAAGTAACTACTGCTCCTGGAGAAGAAGGGTTTTCTAATGGAACAAATACAGTTCCTCTAAAATGAATTTGATTACCAATTCTTCTACACTGTGGTTTATCTACTCCTGAATAAAATGTAAATCCATCAAGATCAATCCATCCTGTGTCAGTTATTTTAGCAGATATATTATATGCTGGTCCACTAGTAATTGAAAGATCAATAGTAGAAGTATCTGTTACTGCAACTGTAGTTGTACTTGAATATGCTGCACAAAGTGCAATCCAAATGTTTGTAATAGTTTCAGGAAGAGTTGTTGGTACTGGTGTCCAGTTTGGATCAGTTGTCACATCTGTACCAAAGGCACATGCTGTAACATATGATGATAAAAGTTGAGCTGGAGTTCCTAATACACCAGTTGATGTATTAGTATAACTACAAAGACCATTTGTAGCATTATTAATTAATTCATCAAGTACAAGATCAATTGAATAACTATTTCCAGCTACAAGAGTTCCAATATTACAATCAATAAGAATTGATGGTGTTGGAGGAATAACTACCGTTGCATTTTCAAGATTAGTAACTCTAATATCTAAATCATTAATTTGTGAATTAATTGTAGCTATCTGAGAAACTAATGAACACACCTTAAGTCCAATTGCTTGAGCATATTGTGATACTGTCATTACAGTAACTCCATTAACTACAAAGCAATCTGCAACAGTAACTAAATCTTCACTTCTTGTTGTAGTTGTTGTAGTTCCGGTTTGATTTTGAAGTGCACATATTTGTTCAATTAAAAATTGTATAAGTGCTTGAAAATCATTTGGAGGACATGCTACCAAATTAAAACATGACAGATCATAGTTTGTCACATTTAAAATATCTAGAACTGTACATAATTCTGTAGCCAGTTTTGCAATAACATCTGATACAGTATCACCTGTGCAAAGTTTAATGCACGGAATATCTGGTCCTTGCCAAATCACACAGTTAGAGGAAATTGGACTACAAGGTCTATTATCTAAGTTCAAAGGTTTCATATCTATAATATACTAATTATTAATTAGAATTACAAGTCTTTAGAGTTGTATTACAGCCACATCCACAAGTAGATGGAGGACATCCACAAGATGGGACTTCGCATATATATGCAGGATCTTTTAAAGCTTGTAAATCAATTAATTGTTTTTTAATTAACCATTTGTCATCTTCTTCAGGACAACAATTTGAAATACCATATCTTAATGTAAGTACCTGCTTGTATAAAATCTCTGCAGCATTACATGTTATTTTCTCATATTTCTCTGTACTACAAATAGGAGTTACATATCCAGGATTAACAGGTCTCTTTGGATAGATCTGTGGAGGACATTCCCCATTAGTACAATTACCAAAATATTCTACATAATCAGTAGGATAAGATGATAACCAATGTGCCATACATATTCTTTCAGATCTTTCTCCAGATAGTAAAGTAATAGTTTGTACAACACCTTCACAATCTAAATAATCATAATTGTGAGCTACTGTATCATGGTTTTTAATTCTAGAACATACACAAGGAAAACTTGTAAGACACTCTAAACAAGTATCAAACTCTTGTGATATATCTCCAATAATGCCAGCATTTAAACTTGTCTGTGATATTGCAACACTCCAGCATATAGTAGGACACCATTCAAGAGTAATTATTTGACCTACATAAGCTGATAGATCTGTTGATGTAATTACATCAGCTTCAATATCTGCACAGTCTGTAAGTATATAATATGTAGCTTTACATGCTTCACAATCATCAAATGCTTCTGAAACTGAAACTGGTACATCGGAAGGAATTGGTCCATCTATTTGACTAACAATCCAACAGCCTGGACAATCCGGATTTAATTCTACAACTTGATTTACATATGCACTTAAATCAGATGATGTATAAATAATTGTTGTTGCGTCATCACAATTAGTAAGTACATAGTTTGGAGCAGGATTACATTCTTCACATGTATCATATGCTTGTAATACAACTACATTAATTGCACAATCACAATCTATAACATTGTTAACAATCCAACAATTATCATATCCTTGAATTTGTACTATTTGTCCTAGTATAGCAAAAGGAGAAAGTGATTGAGCAGTAGAATAAATTGGATCTTGAATTCCATCACAGTCTATTAGTTCAAAACATTGTGAAGGACATAAGCCATCTACACAATCACCATGGTTTGTAATACTTAAGTTTGGTCCAGGAGATGGATTTGTAAATGGATATACTCTAGAACAATCTTTCCAATAACCATTTACAAATGTACTTACAGGATTACCATCACAATCTACATAATCTAATTTTGCTGAACCAATAATTTCATAACACTGACAATCACATGTACATGGTATATCACCATCTACACCTACAATACTAATTGCATTAAGACAATCTGGTGCAAGTGTTACCATGTAACAATCAAATCCACCATCTGCAGTTACCTGTATTAGTACACTAGTTCCTACATATGCTGACAAATCTGTATCAGTTGTAAATGGTGGAATACTGCCATCACATGAATATAATGTGTAACATTGTGCTGGGCAATCTGGACAGAAACCTGGAGTAGCATCAGTACAAGGATCTTCATACGTTGTTGTACTATCCCAAATATAATTACCTCCAAAATTTGTAGGAGCTATATTTAAATCACCATAGTTAGTTCCATCAATTGGATTACCTGGAACAGATGCATCACCTCTAAATATTCTATAACATTGATTTGTTAAAGCAACATAACTATCAGTTAAAGGGTCATACCCCATTGCTGTAGGACCATTGTATATATTAATACCTAGATTAGGTTGAACAGTAGTACTATTAAAACTAAAATATAATATATTTCCTCCACAGCAAGGTTCAAAACCAAAGTATGATCCAGATAATCCAGGAGGAGGAGGAAATTTTGTCATAGTCTAATTATTTATATCTATCTTTTCCCCAAACTTGATTTGTTTGAGATACAGTTTTTACTGTTTTTCTTTGTTTTACCCCTGCTTCATATGCATTTAAACATCCTGTACATACGGTTTTACCATCTGATGCTTGTCTTTTCTGACATCCACATGATAATTTTTTTTTGCAGTTTGGACAATTTGCCATATTTGTTGGTTTTAAATTTTTAGCAATTTACACAATCTAATTTATTTAGCATCTTTAAAGCATAATTATAAAGTGTCATTCCTTTCTGAGGATCATGACAGAATTCTACTTTTGCTTTAGCAGCTTCTAAATACATTTTGATCAAGCCAAGTTGCTCAAGTCTTTGTTTTGTTTTAAGTGGTGGCTCACATGCATTAGCATCTACCTCACACAAAATATTATAATATTTATTTAAAGCATAACTTATTCTCATATGATTGTATTCTACAAATACCTGATCATTAGGAGATACACTATATCTAATTACATAAACACCATCTGGTAAATTAGCGTACTGAGTTCCACAGTTTGTAGTCTGTAAATTAAGATCACAAGCGGTTAATGTAATATGTCCGCTAGCTACAAACTCTGTCATTTGAGTTCCTTCTAGTTGAACAGAGTATGCAAACCCAGGAACAGTTACATTTAATGTAGGACATGTTACTGGCAACAAATCAGAATATACACTTGTATCCATAATCTTTAGGATACATGTATTCATAACTGTTGGAACTTCTAAACTTAATACGTGATTAGCCATAGGTATTTAATAAAAAAAGGGGATAGGAGTTTATAACTCTTCTCCCCTTTTAGATTTTTATTCTTCTTTACTCTTAGTTACAAGAAACTACATTGTAAGGATTGTACACTGGAAGTGTAGGGAATGTTACAAGAACATCACAATCAGTCTCACATTGGAATTCATCAAGACCACATGTGTTACCACAACCATCTAACCAACCAGCAATTGCACTGTAGAATCCAGCCAATGGAAGTTGAGAGTAAACAGTTAATGCATACTGATCATTATCAAATGTACCAGAAGGGTTGTTGAAACGTGGTACACTGTGAATGAGTACGTATCTGTAGTACAAACCACCACGGTCAATAGAACTGATAATTTGGTTACCTTGAGTAATCTCACGGATACGTAAGTCAGTTGCTAAGAAGTTTTGTCTGTAAGATTCAGAAAGAGTAAGTTCTCTTACTACTGTCTCACCAAGACCTTGTACTTGACGTCCTTGACACTCAGTTACAACACAAAGTGTAGTAAACAAACATGGCTCACCATTATAATCTACTTCAGATGCGTAAAGTTTAACTGGCTCTTTTTCATAGAAGTCAGAAACTTGGAATGTACAGTCACCAAATCTAGTGTCAACATAAGCACCATTCAAGATCAAACCTGCACAAGCACCATCAACATGACCTGGAGATACATAATTATTCCAAGTATCAGCACCAACTGAAGCTAAGAAAGCAGCAGAAGTTCCTGGAGCATACCAAAGGGTACCGTCTTCAGCTTGAACAACTGGTTGAATAAATGGAGAAACAATTGGATTGTTTACAATTGCATTTGCCCAAGCAATAAATACAGTAGTTGAATCAACTGCAGTTGGAGCAATAGCATCTGGTGCACAACATCCTGTGTATGCATCAACAGTTGCATAAGCATTGTGGTTTAAGAAACGTAATGCAGGAGAACCTTTAACATCCAAACGGAGGTAGTAAGTTTCACCACATAAAAATTCTTTGCAACACTCAGGTGTAAGACCACAACCTTCTTGTGGATGAGCATCCGTTACTGTAGAAATAACTACAGTAGCATCATTACCACCACCAACTAATGTAACTACATCCCCAGCAGTATATCCTTTTCCTGGATTAATAATAGCAACTGAATCAACAGTACCACCACCAGCAACAAAAGAAACAACTAGACCTTCACCTGTACCACCAGTCACAGTAGTAACACCAGTTGCAGCATATCCTGTACCTGGTACAATTGCACCGGTAGTAAGAGCACCACCACCTGCAGTCCAGTAAGTAGAACCTACGTGGATTACATTATTTTGTGGACCGCATGGATCTACAGAATAGAAGTGTGATACATACTTAGGATTAATCATTTTAGACTTGTTAGTCTCTTGATAACCACCTGTTAAAGGACCAATCTTGTCATTATCATAAATTGCAGAACCTGCAAGATAAATGTTACAACAATCAGATGGAAGAATTGATGTATTAAGTTTTGGATCAAAAATACCAATGTAACCATTCTCAAGTGTTGAACCAGCGTTAGCTTTTAATTGATTCAATACATAAGTTGGTAAACCTGCAGTATACATCCAACCATTATCAGTACTAGCAGTAGTAGTAGTACCGTTTAGTAAAGTTACAGTAGTACCTACTTGGGTTTCTCCTGTACCTAAAAATGCTTTTTCAAAAGCATGATTAAAATAAGCCATTTTTTCTAAGTTTTAATTAATAAATATATACTATAATATAGTGAAAGTTTTTAAAACTTCCAAAATTATTTTAAGAAAAGTAATTTATACTTAGTTGAGTTAATTGAATCCTTAACTAAGTCCAAGTTATTTACAATCTCAGAATATGGCATCATACCCTGGAGTTTGTTAATTGTATTATATAGATCTCTGAGATATCCTACAGCATCTGCTACAGTATCTAGAGTTCTAATTGGCATGTCTGTATAACTTAAAAGTTTCTCTGCTACACCTTGGTAACCTTCTACTAAAGTATCTGCGTGTCCATGAAGTCCTTCATAAAATTCTCCAAGAGCTTTATGAGCTGCAAATGAACCATCTCCCTTAACTTTTAAGTGAAGTCTATGAAAACTAGTAGCAGCATTCATCATCTCTGTTGCACATGCTGCTGTCATAGTATCAAGTGAACTACCACCTACTCCAGCATCTGGAGTAGGTTGTGGTTTAGCTGGTTCTTCTTTAGGTTGTGTAACAACAGACTGAGGTCTGCTAAGTGTTTTTGCAGGCTCAGGATTTCTTTTTAGCATTCTAGTTTTCTCCATTTTTATTAGTTGTTACGTTCTGAAGATTCAGTACCTCTAGAGTATTGATTAAATGACTCCATATCTCCTGCTAAGATACTTACTGCTTCATCAATTATTACTTCAATGATGTCATCCTTAAATTCACATAATACATTCTGTGTAGACTGTAAATTAGTATAAGGATCAACACATCCTTGAATTTGAATTTTAATTGGTTGTCTATAATAGACTAAGTCAGCTGATTCAATATCAAACTCATTATTAGTATAGATGTTAACATCATTACCAATTAGAGTGGCAAAAGTTTCAGACCATTCAAAACTAGGTCTTTTATTTGCATCTCTTAGTAATAAACTTACGTCAGCTTCTTCTGCAAAATAAACTGTCATCCTTCTTTTATTACAACAGTCTTTTTTTGCATAGACATCTACTCTTTTCCACTGAAGGTAATCAGTTGGAATATTTCCAAAATAATAATATTCCTTATCTATAAGACTTATATCTTCTCTTTTAAGAAGAACCTGAAGATCATCTTTTCGTCTAGTTGAGCCTTCATCACCTTCTTTAAAAATGTTAGTACCATGAAGTTGTCTACGGACCCATTCAACTTGCGCTTTATTGAATGCCTCAACCACTTGCCAACATTCAATGTTGTCAAAGTCTTGGCTATCTAATTTATTGAGCCGTTGCTTGATCTTTATTTCAATAGTACTATTTAACATTTGTTATTTCTTTTTATTTTTTTGTGATACAGCATATGCTACACCAGCACCAGCTGCTCCTGCTGAAACCGCGGCTTTTATGTTCTTTGTTTTTTGACTATCTGGTTCACTATATGTTTTGCCAGCATTATGTCTATCCCTATAGAATTCTGATTTATGCATATCCTTAGTTCTAGCATATGCTTTATTTTCACCATAACCTGTTATTTTTTTAGTTTTAGGTTTAAGTTTAGCAGCCTTTCCAGTAGTCATTCTATTAGCATTAGCAGATTTAGCAAAAGCTTCCCTACGTAACATTTCTTCAACAACCTTTGGTGGTGCAGGTTTCGGAGTTTTACCAGCCTTTCTAGCAGCATCGGCATAATTCTTATAGTCTTTAACAATATCTGTAGTTTTAGCAACTTTTTTAGCTTTACTTGCGGCTTTGGCCATTTTCATAACTCTAGCAGCATTCTTTGCAGTTTGAACAAACATATCTTTTATTTTTTATTTATTTTTTTATTTTAACAGAACCGCCCTTTTTATATAATCCAGCAGCTTTTAATTTCTCAATATCTTCTGGAGTCATCCCACCTCTAGAGGCGCCATATTTTTTTACAACCTCTTCCATATAATTAACAGAAGGATCCAGTTTTCTTATACCTGGATTAATACCATAATTTTCAAGTTTAGTACCTATAGAATCTAATGGTTTGTATTGTCCTTTATTTTTTAAAGATCCTATTGCTTTTTGAGCTAACTCTGCATTTAATGTATCAGTATTAGTATTATAACTTGAGTACATAGATTTACCAGGTTTAGCCATAGATTCCATTCCTGAATTTACTGAGATACCATTTTGAGCTTTAGTCAAAGATTTCTTAAATGCTTTCATTGCCCCACCAGCTTTTTTATAAGCCATGGCATTATTATTATTGAAAGTTTTAAGTGGGTTAGGTTTGCTAGTCTTTTTCATCTTATTATTTTTTACGCATTTTACTAAGAGTAATAGCAAGTCTTGCTCTTTGACCAAGCTTACCGCCTTTTTTAGCAGCTGCTGCTAATTTAGCTTTAGGAATAGTTTCTCCTTTCTTAACACCAAGTTGCTCTCTAAGAGCTCCTGGTTTTTTAATAGCACCTTGAATCCAGTTACCACCTTTTTTTTGTTCTGGTAAATTTGATTTTTTTCTTTCAGCTTTTCTTTTATCTTTAGCAGCAAGTCTTTCTTTTTGCTTAGCAGTCATTGGTCGATTTTGTTTTCTAGCAAGTAAACCAATACCTGTACCAAGACCTAAAAATGCAGCTATCTGATCACCAGGAAATAAACTTGTATCTTGAACAGTAGGGGTAGGTCCACCATTCTGCATTTTACTTAATTTGCGTTTAGCTGCCATGACTATTTCTTTTTACCCATTCTCATTTTCAGTTTTGCTCCAGCAATTCTATCAGCAGCGGTTTTTCCAGGATTGCTATCAAAACCAGCTTTTACTGAAAGCATACCAAAAGTAGAACCACCTTTAGCCATTTTCTTTTTAAGACGAACTGGACCACCTTTTTTCATAGTAGGTGCACTATAGTTTGTAGTTCCTGTTTGTGGAATACCATAGATTTGACCACCATCAGCCATCTTCTTTACTTTTTTCATTTTTGCCACACCACCTGCAGCCATCTTGCCGCAACCGTATTTACAAGTCTTCATTGTTTTCATGATTACTTCTTTTTAAGTTTCATTTTTTTCTTAACTGAGCCACCTCTTTTATACATACCTTCCATTCTTTCTGATGCACCTAATCCAGATCCTGACATTTGATCTTTAGTTGGTTTAGGAGTAGTTTCAGAAGTTGAAGAAGATGTAGATGGAGATGCATTACTTTTTGTAACAGTTGTACCTTTTACAGAAAGTGTTGGAATTGTTTCTTCTTTTTCTCTTTTTGGAGGATTCTTCATATCCGCAATTGAAGACTTACTAACTGTACCTTTATTTAGTTTATCTAAAAGTGCCAAGTTAGATTTTGCTGAACCATCCGTAAGACCTAATTTTTTAGCTTCCGCCCATGATGTACCTGTTTTCTCTGCCCAAACTTGTGATACAGTTTTACCTGCTGGTTTTGGTTTCGTAGTAGTAGTTGGTTTTGGTTTAGTTGTAGCTCTTACACCAACTCCTGGTTTTGGAACTCCAGTGTTAGGATACATTCTAGACTTAATATCTTTTACTGCGCTATAAGTAGGTTTAGCAACTGGTCTTTTTGTACTTGAAGTTGTTTTTACAGGAGTTTTTGTAAGAGGTTTTGGCGTAGACTTAGCTTTAGGAGCTTGCGCTTTACTTACTGGTTTTTTTCCAGCAGGACTAATAGTCACTTTTGGTGCATTTTGCACAGGACGTGTATCTAATGATGAACCACCATTAGCATATCTTTTCATTGTTTTTTTAACAGTTTTTCTCATGATATATAAATAATTAACAGTTCCACTTTCTCAAAGACTTATTGATCCTTGAATCAGGATCATTTGCTGTCTTAGAGCTTGTAAGTTTTTTCTTCATGCCAGACATTCTAGCACAAAATGACTTTCTCCTTTTAGCATCTTTACTATCTGGATTAAGTTTTGATGGTTTAGTAGTTACTGCAGTTTTAAGTTTACTACCTGGATTAGCTTTCCTATATGATGCAACACCTTTAGCATTAAGACCTCCTGCAGGATTCTTACCTTCTTTTCTTTGCCACGCTGGAGACTTTGCCATAATTATGCTTTTACACAGTTATTAACCACTTTACCATTTAGTACCTTAGTACCTTTTTTGACATAACCAGGCCAACAACTTTTATTACTACCGCCCATTAAAGCTTTTGGTATAGATTTAGGTTTCTTACCAGCTTTCTTCATTGAGATAGCAATTGCAGCTTGTTGTGCTCTAGTCTTTGCCATTATCTAAATCTTGAAGCCTTCTTTGCAATATTCTTAGGCTGTTTAACAAATTGTTTTCCTTTGCTGTTACCTGAGGCTTTTGCTTTATTAGTAGCAGCTTTTTCTCCTGCAGATAATGATCCCCAAGCAGCTTCTGGCAAATACCTCTTTGAACCCTTAGATTTTACTTCTTTATTCTTACCTTTCTTTTTATTAGCATAAGTACCAGAAGTCATCCACTTTTGAGCAGACCAATCTCTAAGACTTTGTTGAGGATCTTTAGCCATTACTTCTTAGTTTTATAACCACCACCTTTAGACTTATATTCTTTAGCTAAAAGTTGTGCTTTTCTTGCAGACCATTCTCCCGGATCTCCACCTTTAGTACCAGCTTTAATTCTCTCAAAAAGAGACTTACGCATACCAGGCTTAGTGTAGACACCAGCCTGGTTTACTTTACTTTTATTTGTTTTTTTAATTGCCATCAGCTATTCCAAAATTTCTCACAGGCTTTGTTAAGATCTGTTAGAACATCCTCATTAAGTGGGTTCTTCAAGTACTCAACCACATCTGACACGTTTCTTCCTAACATTGCATTAGTTTTAGCATGGTAGATGTAACCATCAGCCTTATTAATAATATACTTAAAAAATACGGAATCTCTAACAATTGATTTAATTTTTAGTGTTTCCA
>Ga0315903_10001458_pt1 | contig 35902 bp, 54 predicted proteins | sample LakEriMetagenome_7_FD_203524 | JGI IMG/M metagenome (GOLD analysis project Ga0315903, IMG submission 203524) | Freshwater fungal communities from buoy surface, Lake Erie, Ohio, United States - Buoy 2 MA119 | ecosystem: Environmental > Aquatic > Freshwater > Lake | place: USA: Lake Erie, Ohio...
AGCAGTTGTAAAAAAATTAGATGAAGATAAAGAAGATAGTGCGCTTGGTTTAATGACTGAAAAATTTATACCAATTTTAGTCAAAGCCATACAAGAGCAACAAGCCCTTATCAAAGCCCTTGAACAAAGAATTATTAACCTCGAAAATAAATAAAATGAGATACCTATTATTATTCCTTCCCTTGTTTTCCTTTGCGCAAGACGTTGTCAAAGACACGGTGTATATTCAAAAGCAAGGCAACATTTATTACATTATTCAGCAGACTACTTTGTCGGATTCAACTGTCACTGGCTCAAAGCAAATATTGGGCGATAGTGCAACTGCCATTCAAAGCCTTGTTACTGATGCTGAAAGACAAAGCAACACGTTAGCTATTCATGCAAAGCCTATTATAACAAAGGGCAAAACGGTGCAAAGGATTAATTATTACAATGATTTGCACGTTCAAATAAGTGGTAAGCCTGTTTATTTCACAACGGCACAACGTGACACGGCAAAGTTTATAGGCGATTGGAGGCTAAATTTTAACGGTGAAATTATTGATGGAGTAATTCAATTAAACAGCAATAAGCGTTTAATCTTTAATCCAGACAATGGCAAAGTTTATTCTATTTCGACAAACTTGCTTTTATCCACATTTACCAATCAAGTTTCCTTTGCTTTTAATGGCATTAAATACGATTTGTATAAATATGCTGATGGCAAATTTGCAACGGTGGATGGGGATGTTAGATTAATAAAACTTGAATAATGAAAGCAACCTTAATTAACCTTTTGCATCTTGGATGGGAAAAGATAACGTATGCCATTTGTTGTGGATGGATATTTAGCTTTTTTGTTCCTATAAAGGGATTTTTGATATTTACGGTTTTCGTTGTTTTTGCAGATATGGCAACGGGAATTATTGCAGCAAAGAAGGAGGGGCAAAAGATAAATAGCCGTGGGCTTTATCGTACCATAGAAAAAATAGTAGTGTATTTTTGTGCTATCCTTATTTTTGAAGGTGCAAGAAATACTTTTAGCCTTCCTTTCAACATTACTTACATGGCAGCGTTTTTAATTGCAACCGTCGAATTATATTCTATTTCAGAAAATATAAAACGTATAACAGGCGTAAATCTTGGCGTTTTAATCACACGTTTTTTTAATCGTTAAAATAAATAATATGCAGACTAATTTAAAAGATGCCTTAAAAAGTGCTGATACAATAAAATCACCTTTAGGCGATGTGGCTTGTTACTCAATGAACTTTGCGGAGCTTGCAAGTGAAATCAATGTTCATCTTGAAGGCAACAAGGTAAAATTTACTTGGCGCGAATACATCCAACTGGCTCAAATCATTTGGGATAAAATCAAGGAGACAAGCCGCGAATGTGCAGGAAAAGAGATAGAGGTAAAATTACCTGCAAAGCTATCATTGATAAGCGCAGCCTTTGCCCTTATTGGTTTTAAATTATAGGCGCAGAGAAGTCGCTACCTTAGTGCCAAGGGGAGTTGATTAATTTCTTCTCCCCTTAAAAATATAAAATATGAAAGCAAATGAATTTTTAATATGCCTTGATGCCGGGCATGGTGGCATGAGAAACGGAACAGGCCCAGAGAAATATGTTACCTATCCTTCAAAGTGCTATCAACATCGCACAGGCAAGTTTCATTCCTATGGATGGTTTTTTGAAGGAGTGTTTAATCGCTCTTTAGCTAACTATTTAGAACAGTACCTCCTTGACTATGGCTTTTCAGTTAAAAAGATATACGAGCCTATCAATGACACAACATTGAATAAACGCTGCCAACTTGCCAACTCCTACGCATCTGTAGCTAAACACTCTGTACTTGTTTCTATTCATGGCAATGCTGCCGCAGCAACAACTGCCAGAGGATGGGAGATATTTACATCACCTGGACAAACGAAAGCGGATCTGCTTGCGACTTGCATCGGGGAGCAGGTAAAGAGTAGTACACCAGGCTGGGTGCATAGAGCTGATTATTTAGATGGAGATTTGGATAGGGAGGCAAGATTTACCATGCTTACCGGTGTATCAATGCCTGCGGTGTTGTCGGAGAATGGATTCTTTACCAATTATTCTGATGCTGGTTTAATGATTGATTTGTCTTGGCAGCAGAGTATTGCTAAAGCGCACGCAAAGGGCATCTTAGACTACGCTGTGCAGCAAGGTGTAGTGTGGGAATAAAAAAGGCGCAAGTATCTCTCTTACGCCTCTTAAACACCTTAAACATCAACAAACACTAATTAACAACTATATCCTGCAATAACTTATTTAATAATCTAACGGCTGATTCTTTTACATCTTCTTTCTCGTTGTTTATTTTAACTACCTGCCAAAGCAAAGATACCATTCTTTCCGGATTCATATACTGGTAAAATTGTTTGTTTCTTTCATCTTTGCTATTGTAAAAAGATATAAGTGTTGATGCGGAGGATACGACATTATTTGTCTTAATTCCTTTTGGATACTTTGCTATCATAGCATCACAAAGTGCTATTTGCTTTTTATCCAGTCCATAGTTTTTAGCAGCCATGTGTTCCAATTTTTAGTAGTGTAAGTTTAGTTTTCTCTTGTTTCATGCGTTGTTCAATAATGCCCATGAACCATTTATCTTGTTTTCTCCGATCCTTCATTGATTCGGCTATGTATATTTGTTCAAGATTGTTAAGACGTTTTCTGATAACTTTTTCCTGTATCATTTGAAATATGCTTTTGATATTAACGCTAATTGAAATGCATCAATTTCATCTTGTGATAATTTTTTGTTTCCAGTCACTTCGAGCTTCATTCCTTTAATTACGGACATGGCATAATCCAATGTCCATTTGCTTCCTTTATCCTGTGGTGATATTCCTTTAACTGTATGTCCGTACAACTCCAACCAATCTATTGTAAATCTACTGGCTCCTTGATTCATGCCTACATTTCGACTAATCTTTGTTCGTGCCTTACCATCAACATATTTTCTAAAGGTAATATTCTGTAAAGATGAATCTTCTACTACTACTTTTATATCTGTTGACCAGGTCAAAGCATCCCTTGCCCAGTCGGCAAGTTTCTTGTACTTTCCAAAATAAACTTTATCCTCATCAATAATACACACGGCAAATCCGTTAAGCCTCATAGATGGGTCAATGCCTACGAATTTTGCCATAAGTTATTTTTTTATTTAGAAAGTTACGTTTAAAATATTTGCTTACAAATTTTAGCAATCCAATATAGTCATAGTATTTATTTTTATACTTCCATAAACCTGCTACTGGATAGTATTCAAAGTTCTGTGTGCCATAAGTCATAAACATAGTATTATCATAGGTTGTCCTACTGTAGCCATCCCACAAATTAATGCCAGATAACATATCATAGGTAATCGTATCAACTGTATAGCTTTCATCTGCCTCACTGTAATAGCGTCTTTCCAATAAGCCTTTATCTATCTTTTCAAGGCTCATGGTATTGTATGCAAAAAAATGATTATTCTGTGCTGGTAAATAAGCAACTGTTAGCATAAAGCAAACGGCCATAGTAAACTTGATCGGCTGTGTGCTGGTAATGTTTGTTGTAGTCGTTTCTTTAACTAACCTTCTCCTCCTTGTCTTTGGCTCTTTAACACCTATGCCGTATGCCTCTATGCCTTTCTCTATAAACTGTATCTCTAAGACATAGCCAAAGCAAATAATAGCACCAATAAAGAAAAACATAGCCCAAAACTCTGCACCAGTGCTTTGTCCTTGGATGCTAAACCATAACTCTAACAATGCAATTACTGTAGCAGCAGCAGCAACACGCGGAGGGTATTTACTGCGCTTGTCAGATGGATTAAGGAAATCAATAAAGACAACTGCAAATCTGCCAAACTGGAGCATGAGAGACGCAGGAATGGATAGCAGCAGAGGAAGGGGAAGGAAGTACACATTAAGAGCTGCGGTAATAAGGTATGTTAAAATTATACCTGTAAAAATAATCTTTGGCATTGAGGATGTAATGTCCTGGAATAGCCATTCAAAGTTCTGATTGTTAAAATTCTTTTTCATGTTTGTGATGTTTTAATAATTAATAATAGCAAATATACAAAGTATATTTATATATAATAATAAAATAAAAAAAAAGTGGGAAATAAATTACTTCCCACCATAAACCACTAATCACTCCTTTCGGAAAAGTTCTTCTCTGCGTTTATACATTTCATCCTCTGGTACAATAGTTAATTCTTTTGCGCACGTTTCAATGCGTAATTCTTTAAATCTTTCTATTGCCTCCGCTACATCATTAGCAGCTACACTAACAATTCCTTCTCTGTACTTTATTATAAAGCGCTTTGTTTTAACTTCCATTAGTACCATTTTTTTAAAGTGTCAACAATAAAATAAATGGCATAAGATAGAGTTATGATACCTCCAATGGCTACAAAGATGAGCGCAATGTCTTTGCCTAATTTCTTTTTTTCTTGTTCTGTTAGCATGGTTATCTGTTTAAATAGTTTTTACTTGCTACCGGATCTTTTCCCTGGTCTTTATACTTTGCATCTGCTTTGCTGGCATAGTCGGTGTACGGCATTTCGCTAATGTCGTGGTAGCAAATTTGTGCAATCTTCATGCCTGGATAAATTTTGACTGGCTGTACACAAACAAGCTCTAAAGTCCAATGCCCTCTAAAATTTACATCTCCAAATCCTGCAGTCACATGAACAAATAAACCTAATCTTCCTAAACTCGATTTACCTTGTATAATTGGTACATGGCGAAGTGTCTCCGTATATTCTACAGTTGAGGCAAGGTATAGAATGTTAGGCTGCAAAATCATTCCTTCTTCTGGAATAATCATAGGAGCGTAGGCATTCTTCTTCCTGGTATCAAGAATATGGTCAGTGTACATTAGCAAAGTATTGCTTAGTGTTAAGTCAACACTATTAGTACCAATGTTTGCCTCTATCAATGGCTCAATGACGATATTTTTTAAAGCTATTTCGTCAATAATGGTTTTGTCTGTTAAAATCATTTTTCTTCTTTTTTGTAAATTTCGTTGTAATATTTATTTGCATACTTATCGTAATGTGAATATTCAAGACCATAAGGTAAAGCCGACATATAAGCCTCCTTTATCTGCTCTCTTTCCATTTGTAAAACTTCTTCTTGCAACTGTTTTGAAACTTTTATTCCAGCATTTACCCGTAATACCTCTATTAAATATTCAACTGCCGTTTGTTTGCTCATTTCTTTAAGTCATTTAATTCTGGATGAGTAAAATAAAACTCTGTCAGCATTGCGGCATTGCACATCAAGTGTGCAGAGTGCAAAAGTCCGCTTTCATTGTCTATCATTTCACCAAGTCGCATGGCTTCTAAATGTCGCATAGCGGAGGCAATGACTACGGAGAAGGGAAAGCCTTTCTCCCAGTTGCCAGCAGGATACTTCTCTAAACCTTGCGTCCACACCTTTGCATATTCTCTCTGTGCAATGGCTGGGCAAAGGTCGTAGCGTAGCTTATTTTCATTGTGTCGCATAGCTTCTTTCATAGGTGAAATGCTTCTAAAGATAATATAAATTTATTTGTAAGTTTTAACTCATGCAGCATCTCCATTGCTATATACCTTGTTTCTGCCTGGGCATTTGCGTCAATGCGTAGCTTAAACATATTAATATAAGCGTAGAGCGATCCTGTCCAGATAAAGGTAGTATTTAAATTTAACGGTAGGATAGTACGCGCTTGTTCCTTTGATACTCCTAACTCAATTAACGTGTGATACGCTCTTTTAGCATGGTCAATCATTTGCTCCTCTATAAACTTTGCCTTTTCAGCCACATCCGTAAACAACATACCTTCGCTGCCTTGCTTACTTGACTTGCTTTGTTTCCTCCATACATTTACCTTAGTGTATGTATCGGAAAAATCAACGTATCTGCCAGAGATACTATTGGCAGATAAGCCTACCTGGTGCTTGAACAACTGCCGCTCAACATAGATAGGGCAAGTTATCCGGTACTGTAATTGTGGATGGCGAAAGGGCGAAGTGTGACCATGTGAGGCAAGGTAATTAATTAGGCTTTTGTTTTCCCCACTGGTGTAATTGGTTGCGTCCTTGCCATAGCTGACACGAGCTGCGTTAACTACCATTTCATCATTACCAAATATTTCTAATAGTTCTATTTTCATTTTATCATTTTGTTGATGTCAACGATATGGTTTAAAAAATGCCTGTCTTTCCAGGCTGTCACTCGTTTATTTTGCGCTCTCTGGACTTTATGAGTTAAGCCCTGTTAACCGTAAGCGTTTCGGTTCGTCTGCAATCATATGTAAACCTGTGACGAATTTTCCTTAATGTTTACATCTTGCTAAGTTGCAAGGGTGGGATTTGAACCCACAATGTCAGCAAAACTTCGCTTTGCGCTACCCATCCGCTACCTTGCTAAAATGCCTGTCTATTTCCAGGCTGCCAATTCATCCTCTGACGCAATAGGATGGAAAGAAATGTTTAATCAGTAAACAAAACATCCTACTCCGAGGTCTGCAAATGTCTTTAAGTAGTCATGTGTCCTATTAATATTCTTTCTTGCCTAAAGCTACTTAATAATGTCCTGTAGTTATCGCTGGTAATAATTAAAAGTTGCTTTACTGCTCGACATTGCTCAAAGATAGCAGTAGCCTTTGGGTACTTACCTTTAACATAGTAATCTGTCAAAGTAGAGGAGTGCTTTATTCTTTTATACTCATCCTCTGCCATGTCACGGATGCACATCATTAGTAGCTGGCTATATATACTTTCATTCATGCCAGAGATGACAGTGTAGCGAGAATAGTAGGCTGATAACTGGCGGAGATACTCGTCACATTCGTCAAGCATTTCAGCCGATGGGGCTGTGCTTATCCATGCGTTAACCTCATCACAAAAGGCTTTAATCTCCATCATTTGAGCATTGTACTCTTTCACTTTACATCTTTTACCGTTAGCAATGTTACTGTCTTTGTTTCTTCTGTAGCTACTCCATAAAGTATTTCTTGCTTCTTCTGTGCTGCCAGTTGCTCCTCCCTTTCCTGTAGTTCCGGGCTATGAATATATGACTTTTTCTCATAGGTGCTATAACTTAAAACCTTATTATCAACTTGCACCATATACCTACTATTCTGCAATTCCTTTTCTATTTGCTTTCTGTAATTATCTCTTTTTTCTGTGAAAGATTTAACACTATTGTCATAATCTACATAGCGACTAATAATAGCAGCTAATTCCTCATTACAATGCAGCTCATAGGCTTCCGCTATTTCCTCCGCTGCTTTCCTTATACGCAGTGCTACTTTAGCAAGGTCTTGCATATTAAAAGTGTGCTGATATGTTTCATGCACATCTGTCCACTCCATGCTTTTGCCTTTTATCCTTGTCTTGTAATAATCAATAAAACAAGTAGGGATAATGCCATATTGCTGAAATATTACATAGCTATAGGCTTGCATTTGTAAACTGTTTTCTAATCTGTCTTGTGTCCAGGCAGCGGTGCCTGTTTTAAAGTCTCGGATAATCTCAAATTTTTCGGAGGCATTGTCAATGTATCCAAGAAATTTAAAGTCACCAAAATCGTACTCCAGTTTATGCTCAACATTAGGATAAAGTAATATATCGTTTAAAAAGTTATTAGGAAAATTAAACTCTCTTTTCTCTCCCTTGCAATAGTCCTCAATGTCACTGGCAAACTGTTTACCAAACTCCATCATCGGGGAAGGAGCATCGGGAATGTTTAAGAAATACCTCTTCATGTAGGCAGAGGGATCGGACTCCCAGAGATTAATCTGCGAGATAGAAAGGTGTGGTCGTGGTAGTTTAAACATTGTCTTCTGTTGTGTAAGGTGTTTCAATAAATTTCTTTAAATCATGTATAATGTAATCCAATGCTTTTTTAATTTCTTCTTCTTTATTTATATTGTTAGCCTCTATTTTATCTTTTTGAGATGTAATAGTATATACTAATAATGCTAATCTTGAACTTCCTTTAAATGCCCAATTTTGTATTTTTTGTTCTTCATTGTCATAAAATACAACATTGAACGGTGTTTTTCTATCTAAAGCCATTTTGTTTTGTTTTAAAGTTGTTAAAAAAGAGGCAGCGCAGTTACTGCCTCGTATGTAGTCATTCACCTCAATTTCTGAAATACCTGTATAAAGATAGTGCTTGTCGCTGCCGTTGCATTCTCATGCGGTATGCCAGCTTCACTTATCTTGTTATAAATGTCAATGTATGCCTGTGAGTAAATGGCAGACAACTCAAATACCAATGCAGCCAAGTCTGGCTTTTCGCTTTGCTCTGCCTGTGCAGCAGGTGTCTGTGCCTCATCCTCAACTACTTTGTATTTGCCTTTATCATCTATTAGCTGTATGTTCTGCCCAGACTTGTATCTCTCAATAACATCGCCAGGCTTTCCGTAAACTCGCACTTGGCTTTGATCCTCCAGAGTTACCAGGATGTTTATTGAAGGCCCATACTGTCCTTCCCTTGGCGCACCTGCACCGTATTTTACAATGCCTTTAACGATTTTCATAATCTTCTTTTTTGCAGTCTAAAATCTCTTGTTCATATCTATCCCACACATCTGTGATCTGCTCCGCTATCCAAGGCACATCCAGTGCTTCTGTCATGATTTCGTTAAATAACACTTGCTGTGCATCATCCAGTAATTCGTAGCGGAAGATTTTGTTAATAGCTTTGTCAACATCTTCTTCTGTCGTTCCTTTAATGTGATAGTCATCCATGAGATAGGATGCAAATCTTTTACTAATGTCGTTCATGTTTGTGTTTTAAAAGGTGAACAATTTATTTTGTTTCGTAAATATACAAAGTATATATTTAATATACATAATAATATTTAAATTATTTTCATTTTTTTATCACTTTCCTCCACACTGCCAGTTTCTGGGCAATTACTACTGCTCTTTTCATGTTGCCTTGTTCTATTTTCTTGGCATGGCTGCGGATAGTAAGAAGGTCTAATGATTCTGGTGGCTCTTTGAGTGCAATGGCCTGTGCCTCATCCCATAGTGCTCTTTTCTCTCCTTCCTCATAAGTTATCATGTCAAACTTTAAGCACATATCATACCAGTACAGAGGCACATCTTCCCATGTCTTTCCGGTAAACTCTTTTATCATCGTTGGAAATTCTGCATACAACTTTTCTCTTTCTGCCTTTCCTCTTTCTTCCATCTGCACCTGGTGTCGGAGTGCTGCTACTTCATTGTCATGGCTTGCTATTATTTTCCTCCGGTAAGTCATATAGCCATTTAGTATTTTGCCTATAGTATGCATATTAGCTTTGCCATAGAATTTAACATCATCATCCAGTTCCAGACTTTCAGCAGAGAAAAGGCGGAAAGCTATCTCAATCTCATTGGCTGCTATTTGTCCAAAGGTCTTTACAATTTCCTTGGCTATGTTGGCAAAGAATGCTAAATCTCCATCAATGCCGTACATGGGAAACACGGAGCTGATAACATTTAATGTTTGTTTGTACGCATCCTTTTGCTCCATGTTGGCAATGCGGTTAGATCGGGCGATGATTATTGCCTGCTCGTCGGAGTTACGCGGTTGGTACTGTGTTAAATTAGTCATTAGTGATATGTTTTAGTTGTTCAAAATAAAATACTATTTCTCTGGGAGTTTCTTGTACTAAATTATACTTTTTAGCAAACCTAAAATTTGATGAGTATTCGTTTAATCTTTTAAGTTGTCCTTGAATTTCAAATCGAAACTGTTGAAGTGAATGACATGATTTCCATTTATTACACACGCGACAACTGGGCATCAAATTACTAATGTCGTTTAAGTATTTATCTGTATATGCTTTAGCCATATTAAATTTAAAATGAAATTGCGAAACAAGATGATCCACTTGCATTTCTTTAATGGTCATTTTTATTCCACAATATGCACAATGTCCATTGTACTTTTCGTGTATAAATTTTCTTGTTTCTTTATTCATTAGTAAATTGTTTTAATTTGTGATAGGTTCTTTGGTATTCAATGTATCTCTGCCTTTCCTCATCGGTCATGGCATGGTACTTGGCACGGAGGCGGTGATTCTCTCGTTCCCGGATCTTCTTGTAAGTATATTCGTTCATGCTGGCGCGGTAGCGTTTCATGTACTCACGCATATAGGCATTTCTGTCTTTTTTACATTGCATACATTCCAATATTTACTATTTCAACTTCAACTTCTTCCCAGTATGAATGTGCTTTGTATTTTTTTTCATCCCACTTCTCTTGCTGCATTTGCATTGCAAAAAACAGAGCGCATTGTTCTGCCAGAATTGTAACAAGAATTTCATTTCCCAATTCACCTCCAATACCTGTTATAAGGATATGGTAGTGGTCAAAGAGTTCCTTGGCTTTTTCTTTGGGTGTTTGTTTCATGGCTGATATTCATTTACAAGTCTCTCAATCTCCTCCAGCCTCCGCTTCTCCTGTGCGGCAGGGTTGTTAAAATGCCACTTTGTATAAATAGAATTAGCATTGCTATAAATTATTGATATGCTAAAATTATTCCTAATAAACTTATCACCAACATGCCAGGCTGCCTTGGTAAAAGCAGAAATCATTTCATCTATTGTTCCCTCAACAACGGCAATTTGCTTAATCCATGATATTAATTTCTTGCAGTTACTCCCATCTTTCGCACTCATAATGTAATTGCCTTGCTTGTTCTTTGGCAAAGTAACCTTGGCGCAATTTTCGTACGCTTGGCAATAGGCGATGAAGGCTGAGTATGTTTCGGTCGGCTCTTGGCTTTCTTTTTCTTTTTCCCGCGTGCTTTTTTCTTTTTCTTTAAAACCTTGCTCATGGGAAATGGAATCATGGATGGACTGGCGAGAGAAAGAATTTTTTATTTTTGTTTCTGGGAGTGGATTTTCAAATTCACATTCTAAAATATTATTAATTGTACTATTATTTTTAGTACTATTATATGTCGGATTATTTTCCGATTTTTTTCGGATATTTTTCCGAGTATCATCGGATTTATTTCCGACTGTTGTGTTTAGACTATTCCATTGTTTGCCTTTTTCTGTAATTCTAATACAGTCTTTTTCTCCAAATTTCTTCCAATCAATTACACCTTTACTTTGTAATGATTTATATAACCGATAAACTGTGTCAGATTTATCTGAAATTATAGGCATTTCATCTATGGCTTTATTTCTACTTGCAAAAAACCATACTTGATTATCTACAAATATTTGTTCTGCCCAAGCTGGCACAGAGTATAAAAAGCTAAACATTGCAGCTTCGCTTAAACTTAATCCCCATGCTATACTATGAGTTTGGTCTATGGATATTGTGTATTTCATATTATGTTTAATTTAGCAAATTCACCATAAAATTTAATTGCAGCATCATTATATGCTTTAGCTGCTTCTTTTAAATCAGAAAATAAACCTAAATAGTGTACTGTTTTATTTATTTCAATTTTAGAAACCCATTTATTACCAGTTTTGTGCCAACAAACTCCTTTGTATCCAGATTTATTGTAAATTGTTTTAACGCTATTCATCCTATTTTGAGAATAAGTACAAACTCTTAAATTAGATTTTGTATTATTTAAAGTGTCTCCATTGCAATGGTCTACAACTAATCCTTTTGTTGGATTCATAATATGTCTATGCATTAATAATTGTGAAATAAATTTTTTATTTTTCCAATTATTTCTAACGGCATAAAATTTACCACCTAAATTATTTGCATACCATTTCCATTGGTTTAAATACTCAAAGTCCTCATCATCAACGATTGCAACTTTGCCCTGTGTTAACTTAATTTCTTTAGCCATTTGTGTTTAAATAAAAATAGCCAATGAGTAGGAGTTCATTGGCTAAGGTTAGAACTGTGATAGTAGTTCTAAATTCCTTTTGAATCGCTCCTACCTGATTCAAAAGAATACACAAATATAAAAAATTATTTAATTCTTTTCAGAAATTTGTTTCACTTCATTCCTATCCTCTATGAAACCACTGCCATGGCTACCTCCCACTATCTTTAGATACTGGTTCTCAACACTTGCAGAGTTTATAATAACTTGTGCAACATCTGCCACAACCTTGGCTTTGGCAATGTCGTAAGTGGAATCGGGATCGGTCAGTTCTTCAAGAACGGAAAATAGGTGGTTGCGGAGGTCGCTGATTTTGTTTTTCATTTTGCTAATCTTTTAATTAAGTCGTTAAAATTATCTTGGGTTGTTCTACCATTTCTGCGTTTATCATCGCCAAAAATTTCTAATTTGTATTGCAAATCAAATAGTTTGTCAAACACTCCTAATTCTTTATAATGCGGATTTTCTACTACTTTGTACTTATACTCCTCCATTGCTTCCGCTAATATTCGAGCTTCATCTTTTGTTAGTCTCATTTTACAATGTCTTTAATCTGATTAATTAATATTTGCACTTCTTTTAATTCCTGCGGTAACTGCTTGTGATTGCGATTTAACATAGCCAAATCTTTCCTGGTGACAAGGCATAGGTTACTAATGTCATCATTGTACTTATTACCATCCAATTTAAACACACACATATCTTTAGGCACTGGGCCGTGTACTTGTTCCCAGTTGTATCTGGCAAGGCTCATCCATTTATGATTAGCGTATTTAATTTCATTATATGAATTAATGTCTCTGATACTACCTATCGGCATTTCATTATGTGGTACATTACCTTTTTTAAAAACACCGGTTAGTTTTTCTATATGCTGTGGGGACATTTTTTGTCCTTTGTTCCAGGGAATGTGTCCTTTATGAAAGCAAGTTCTTCTTACTATGCTACTTGTTTTGACATTTGCCCATTGTGCAATAGATACATTCCTGCAATTAGTTGTAATATACTCCTTTGTTTTCCTTAAACCCATGGCATAGGCTTTGTTGCTGATAGATGTAGAAGTGTGAGGCATCCAGGTGGCAATGACCTTGTTAGGAGTGTTGGGATATAATCTTCTAATTATTTCTATCTCCTCATTACTGAACATTTGTTTATTCCTTTTACTACCTTTTACCATGACTATCATTTTTAACAAACAACAATCCCCATGATGTTACATCTGTAACATCTTGCAAATAGTCAAACCCATACTTTTTAAACAATTCTATCCATTCCTCTTTTTGTTTAATGTTTATGTGTCCCCATTCAATGTCCCAAGCAGGATCAGCAGAGGCATAAGGAGTAGATGTAAAATAAAAGTATTTGTTACAAGCATTATATAATACTGGCATAACTTTATTTAATTCTGCATCGGTCATGTGTTCAAATACTTCTGTGGAATAGATAGCATCATACTTGCCTTTTACCTTAAAGTTCCCTTTTGGTAATAAATACCTATCTGAATCAATTCCTTTACTAATAGCAAATTCTCTTTCATAAGGATTAATGTCATAGCCAACATGATTATAAAAACTGATTCTTTGGCAGGCAGATAAAAAGAAACCTAATCCACTTCCAAACTCAAATACAGACTTGCAGCCCATTATTTGTAGTGTCCTTGCACCATTTGTATGAAGGTTAACAAGAGATTCATAGTTAGTAGTTGTAAAGCCAAGTTCTACTGATTTGTCAAAAAAATATTTATTATCTACCATATTAATATTCCATTTCGGGAAAACTGGCTTTTATTGTCCAGTATTCAGTTGATAAATTACTTCTTACTTTCCAAAGATTACTTGTATGGTAGCCAGACTTATAAAAGCATTTACAAGTAGCATCTACAATGTTTTTAGCACTCATGCCTCTGTTGTACTTAGCAAACATATATCTTTTGCAATTCTTGTACCTTGGTAAGTTTAAAACATTTGCCCAGCCTTGCACCATGGCATTGTAAGAGGAGAAAGACTGGAAGGCGCAAGGTATCTTTTTACCATTCTTATAGCAGTCATCCATAGCATTAATTTTCTTACCGGTCCCTCTGTATTTTATTCCTCCAGGGTTAAACGCTTTTGCCATTAGTTTACTTTCTATTCCGGCATTGGTTGCCTCGATGATAAAGAAAGCATAAATGACAGAGATAGGCAAATCAGTCTTCTTATGCATAGTGTAAAAGAAATCTTCATACATAAAGCCTAACCATATACGTCTTAAATCTACCAGACTTTTATTCTTTAATCTTCTAAAGCCTTGTCCTTCCAAAAACTCCTGCAATTCATCTTTGCCCATGTTTTTAATCTGTGTTCCTGGCAGATTCTTCATGTCAATAATCATTAGATTATCTTGTGGATATTCTTTTGCAGGATTAGGTGTATTGTCCTTGCTTTTGGCATTTGTACCTTTGCCGGAAAAGGAAATAAACAGCGAGCTAATAATTAGTATTAAAAGCATATAGCCTTTAATTTTTGTTTGTTTGTTCATACTAATTGGTTTATAAATGTTGTTTAAAATGGTAAATCTCCATCTACACCTTCAAAAGTTACTTTACCTGCTGGCGGAGTAGCGGTGTGTGGAGTAGCTTCTGCGGTAGGCTTTCCTCCAAATTCTAAAGATGTGATTCGGCAGTTTATCATGCCAACTGGCTCTCCGTTTTTCATATAGGCATTAACTGTGCCAGATCCTTCTGCGACAATGTAAGTTCCCTTTGTAATAAATGGCGCAAGTTTAACGGCTCTTTCTCCCCATACAGAACAACCTACCCAAATAGTTTTTTCTCCAGCATTTGCACCATACACTTTTTCGGTATGAGCAACACTAAAAGAGCATACAGTTGTATCTCCTACTGTCTTTAATTCAGCATCACTGCCTACTCTTCCAGAAACGATTAATTTTATCATAATTATTTTTTATTTGCAAATATATATAAAATTGTATAACTTTGCATAAATAATATAAAAAAATGGATGTACTAACGAAAAAAAAGAAAAGCGTGTTGTTAGATGAGGATAGTCATAGGATGCTCATTACTACACAGATTAAACTATCGGCAAAGACTGGGAAGAAGATGCCACTGGTTGAAATTATTAATTATCTATGTGCAGATTGGCAAAAAAACAATAAATGAAGGCTACTATATTTACCTCTTCAAAGAGTCAAGCGACTGATTACTACAGGACGATAGGCCCTTTCTCTCGTCTTGCATTGCAAAAGAAATTTGAGTTGATTATCTGCCAACAAGAAAAAGCAGCCTGGCATGATATTTATAACACAGATATAGTAATTATTCAGCGTCCTAATTCAACTGCATCCCTTGGTATCATGGCAGATGCAAAGAGAATGGGAAAGGCTGTTATAATTGACTTCGACGATCACTTATTAAATGTGCCGGAAGATAATCCTGCGTCTGCATACTTTAGCAATCCTCAAGTGCAGAAACAAATACAAGACACTTTCTTATTTGCCGATGTCATTATAGTATCTACTCAAAAACTGTATGACTTATATAAACCTTTGAGCCATGATAAGCCTATGTTTGTTATTCCTAATGGATGGTCACCTACTGACCTACCTATGACAAAGGTAGAAGAGCAGCATTATCCTCCAAGGTTTGTTTGGCGTGGTGGTAGCACACATTTTGCAGACTTACATACCATAAAGGAGCAGCTCAACAAAGCGATGGAGTTAGACACAGAGTTTACATTCTTTGGTATGCCTAAGTTCATGATGTACGACTTTAGCAAGAAGGCTAACTTTGTGGAATGGAATAGTATGTTTATTTATTTTACATTCATGCAAAGGATTGAAGGTGACTATGGGTACTATCCATTAGTTCGTAATGAGTTTAATGAGAGTAAGTCTAATATATTTGCTATTGAATGTTTAGCTAATGGTATGCCAGTGTTAGCTGATGTATATTTTAAGGAGTTTAATATACCTGGTGTAATGTGTTACAATACACCTCACCAGTTCTTTGACCTTGTATTAGCTATTATAGCTGGCAACATTAATAAGCTATCTCTCGTTAAGGATGGAAGGAAGTACCTTAATGAGGTGTTACACATAGACTTACTTAATCAGCAGCGATACAAGATACTAAAAGGATTATAATGCCATACATACCTAAGTACATACAGTCAAGCATTAACAAGGCTAAGATGATGCGTAAGCCATCTGGTGAGCAAGGTAATTATAACAGTGCATGGCAGAAGGTAAGTGTTAATTATAGACGCGCCAATCCATTGTGTGAGGTGTGCTTATTATTAGGTGAGATGGTTGACATAACACCAGGTGATTATAAGGGATGTGTTGACCACATGATACCTATCACGCGTGGTGGTAGTATGTATAACTTAGGCAACCTCTTAGCACTATGTAAGTCTTGCCATGATACTAAGTCAATACTGGAGAAGACATCTGTTGCACCTGTACCAATTTACATGGACGCAGACGCAAAGATACTACCGAAGGACAAGGCAGATGTGGTGTCATGGCTGGCACAGATGGTACAGAGGAAGCGGAGCATGGAACAACAAGCAGGAGCATGACGAGGAGGAGCGGACAAGGTCGGAGAGGCGAGAGAGACCGGGGGAGGGAAGGAATTACCTTGAAAGCCCAAACATCGTACTGTGCAGAAAAGAAGACATCAATTCAATGCCCAAAAGGGGGGTTTAACAAAACATACAAAAGCAAAAGCAAATGAGAGCAAAGTCATTAAAAACAAAAGAACTTCAAGGTACTCTGATACCATCCAGGATCAAATCCTTTTCCGGTAGCCCAGTCGGCAGGTCGCTGCTGAAACTGAACGAGGACGAGGTTAAGATTTATGAGAAATTAAAAGACCATCTCCAAGCCCACAAGGCAAGCAAGGACGTTGATGACATTTTTTTGAGCATTGCATCGCGTGCGATTGGCCATTTGCTTTACAATGCTGAGGTTCTTGCAGTTTCTGGCGCAGTAATGGTGCATCCAAACGGTGCAAGGCAAGTTAGTGCAGAATGGACTGCATTTAAACAATCTATGGATATGTTTTTGGAGATCTCTAAGAGTTTAGGCTTAGATCCTGGCAGCCGTTTAAAATTGGACTACTTTAGAGATAGTAACGAAGATGAAGACGATGAGATAGCTAAACTTTTAAAAATGAACTAATGAAACAAAGCATTTCTGAAACATTGACATTTTTTTTCGTTGTCGGCATAATGATAACAGGTTTAGCTGTTCCTTTTTTTTATTTATGGAATTGGCTTTTTGTTAAATTCTTTTGGTTTGATTTTATAGATTACTTAGAGGCAGTTGGATTTGTTAGTTTTATTTTCCTATTCAGATTTATTGCCATAGAGATTAAAACACCTAAATGAAATTTATTGAGGATGTTGTTTCTGGGCGTTTAAACATTGGTAACTATGCAAGGCTGGCAGTTGACAGGCATTTAGCTGATTTAAAAAATAACGATTGGGAGTTTATATTTTCAGAGGAGAAGGCAACCAGGGCTTTCTCCTTTATTTCTGCACTCCGACACACCAAAGGCGAGTTTGCTGGGCAGCGGTTTAATATTCAACCTTTCCAAGAGTTTTTTATAAAAGTATTGTTTGGATGGCAGAAAAAGACTGGTGGTAGACGATTTCGAAAGGCTTACCTTGAGATTGCAAGGAAGAATGGGAAAACGGAGTTAGCGGCTGCGATTGCAGTCTATTGTTTTCTGTTGGACAATGAAACGGGAGCGGAGGTGTACACGGCTGCAACGACAAGGGATCAAGCAAGGATTGCATTTGATACGGCAAAAGTATTTTTAAAGAATTTAAAGAATGATTCAAAGACATTTAACAAGTTAGTTAATGTTTTAAAGTATAACTGCAATGTACCTACGACAAACACTAAATTTGAATCGGTTAGTGCCGATGCTGATACGTTAGATGGTTTAAACCCACATTGTGCCATTATTGACGAATACCACGCGCATAAAACAAGCGATGTATTGGAAGTTATGGAGACTGGCATGGGTTCGAGGTTACAGCCATTACTTTTAATAACAACTACTGCTGGATTTAACCGTGAAAGTCCTTGCTATATGTACAGGAAGGTAATGGTTGACATTTTAGAAAAAAGAAAAATAGATGAGTCTGTTTTTCCGTTACTATTTTGTCTTGATGAAGGCGATGACTGGCAGGATAAAAATAATTGGACAAAAAGCAATCCTAACCTTGGTGTTACTCCGTACATGGACTACATGGAAAATCAATACCAAAAGGCATTGAACGAAGGAGCAGCAAAGCAAATACAATTTATGACTAAGAATTTAAACGTATGGACATCTACCTCCTCCGTTTGGATTTCGCAGTCTTACATTGATGCAACCAGGTTATTTATTGATGATGCTACGCTGTATAATAAGAAATGCTTTGCTGGCTTAGACCTTGCCTCAACGCGTGACATCTGCGCTCTTGTACTTTGTTTTCCGGTGCAAGAAGGATTATCTAAGCCTCATATAAAATCTTATTACTTTTGCCCAGAGGATAATGTTAGAGAGCGATCATTGAGTGATGGTGTTCCATATCTGCAATGGCAACAGGATGGGCATCTTACTATGACAGATGGTAATGTAACTGACTACGATTACATAAAAAACAAAGTCATTGAAATAACGGCTAAATATAAAATAGAGTGCATTTGTTTTGACAGATGGAATGCCAGTCAGCTTGTTATTCAGCTCACAAACGATGGTGCAACCATGAAGCCATTTGGCCAAGGTTTTATTTCCATGTCTGCACCAACTAAAGAAATAGAAAAGTTGTTTTTATCTCATGAAATTACACATGATGGTAATCCAGTATTAGAGTGGATGATGAGTAATGTTATTTTGCGGTTAGATCCTGCTGGCAACATAAAGATAGATAAAGCAAAAAGCACAGAGAAAGTGGATGGAGCGGTTGCAATGGTTATGGCATACGCTCAAATAATGCAAGGTGATAGACCAACGATATATGAGGGAAAGGAAAGGGAAGGAGGATTGTTAATGTTATAAAATGTACCTAATTAAAATAAAAACCTTTTAATTATGGAGAAATTAATGGCAAAGCATGAATATGCTGAACAAGTTAGACAGATTAATTCAACATCCGGATATTTTCATAGGTTTTACGAGTTATCTGGAGAATGTCGTACACATCAAGAGGCATGGATAAGGTTAGAGGAAGAAAGAGACACCTTTGGACTTGATGAAAAATATAAAACCTATGAAAGTTTTCGAAAAGCAAAAAGTAATTATATGGTAATGCGTTTTGTTTAACTTGTTACTTTAACTCCGTTACTTCATACTATTCTGGTTTATATTTGCCGCATGGGAATAATTAACTCCATGCGGTCTTTTTTTTCTAATACTCGTGCCAGTATAGAAAATCCAAGTACACCAATTAACGGTGATACATTAGGCGCATTGTTTCAAAGAGGATCAGCTGCTGGTGTTGCGGTAGATGAATATTCTATTATTGGTCTTCCTGCATTTTACCGTGCCACTCAAATACTTGGAGGTGTTATTGCCTCTTTGCCTTTTGATATTATAGAAAAAGGAGAAGATGGTAGTTTAAGAATAGCTAAAGAACATCCAAATTTTAAAATAGTTAGTCGTGAGCCCTCACAATTTTACACAGCTCACACTTTTTATAAAACAATGGTGCTTCACTATTTGAGCCATGGTGTATTTTATGCTGCAATTAACAGGAATGCAAATAGCCAAAGGATTACAAGTCTTTTGATACTTGATCCTACGCAAATGGAAAGCTACTATAATACGAGAGGAGAGTTATTATTTAAGAATAAGAAGAATAACAAGAAGTATAGTTCTGATAACATCATACATATACCTAACCTTTCATGGAATGGTATTGATGGTTTTGTTATGCCGGACCTTCACAGAGATAACTACGGCTTGGCTTTGGCTAATAGAAATTACGGTGCTAACTTTTACAAGAATGGCGCACACTTAAACGGAGTGCTAAAGCATCCTGGCAAATTAACAAATGAGGCATACGACAGATTAAAATCTTCTTTTAATCGTGCTTTTGGAGGCAGTCAAAATGCTGGAGGCACTGCCATCTTAGAGGAAGGCATGGACTTTCAGAAAGTAGGACTTAATCCTAATGATGCAGCATTCAATGAAACAAAGAAAGCTACTATATCAGACATTGCTCGCATAACTGGTGTGCCAGGTGTTTTGTTGGAAGATATGGATAAAGCTACATTTAGCAACATGGAGCAATTAAGCCAAATGTTTGTTAATTACACCATTATGCCATTGTGTGAAATAATTGAGGCAGAATTTAATAGAAAGATATTTTTTGAGGTAGAAAAAGAAAGGTATAGTACACGTTTTAATCTTGATGGCTTACTCCGTGGTGATGTTGCAGCAAGATCTTCTTACTACACAACTATGCGTAATGTTTTAGCAATGTCACCAAATGAAATAAGGATTAAGGAAAATATGAACCCTTATCCTGGTGGAGATTCCTATGAATTACCCTTAGCTTCTAACATTAAAATAGAACCATCCACTGAAGGAATGACACATGAGAAAGGTGAAAGTGAAATAGACATTGATGACGATAGTAACGATACTAACGATTAAAATATATGGAAAAAAGAAGTATAAATTACGAGTTTCGCGCTATGCCAGAATCTCGTACGATAGTAGGCACTGCTACCGTGTTTAATTCTGCCTATGACATGGGTTGGTATGATGAAGAGATGAGCCAAGATGTATTTACTAACTCGGACATGAGCGATGTAGTAGCATTGTTTAATCATGATGCTAACATGGTTTTGGCAAGGACTAAATCCGGTACCTTAAAATTAAAGGTTACGGGTAATGCTATGGAATATGAATTTGAGGCACCAAACACTACTTTAGGTAATGATCTTTTAGAGATGGTTAAACGTGGTGATGTTTATCAATCTTCATTTGCTTTTAGTGTAGAGGCAGAGGATTGGCAAGAAAGGGAAGGTATGAAACCAAAGAGATTGATTAGAGGAATAAAGAAAGTATATGATGTTTCACCAGTTACTTATCCGGCTAATCCAGATACCATGGTTGCCAAGCGCAGCTATGAGCAGATAGCAGGAAAGGTAGATGAAGAATTACAAAGTGTTATTGACATATCAGTAAAATCTGAAATTAATATACAGAACGAATTACGCAGGAATGCCCTGCACTTATTAAATTTAAAAACAAAATAATGACTGCAAAGGAATTAAGAGAAAAGCGGGCTTCCGATTACGCAATAATGGAAGACCTACAAAAAAGAGCCGCAGCCGAAGGTAGATTAATGTCTGCTGACGAATCCGCACAATGGGATAAAGCAGATGGTTCTTTTAAAAGTTATACAGACCAAATTTCACGTTTAGAAAGATGGAATGAAATCAACTCCGAGTCAAGAGGAGTTAGTGTTATTGAAGACACACTTGCTGCATTGCCAACTGACAAAAGAGAGATTGTAAAGTCTCCAGAGTATCACTCTGCGTTCATGAAGGCGATTGCTAAGAGAGAGTTGAATAACAAAGAAAGTAACTTGCTTCGTGAAATGCGTGGTACTGCTACTATTACAACTGCCGAGACTGGCTTGGCTGGCGGTTATGTTATTCCTTACCAATTCTCAAACGAGTTGGAAAGAACAATGGCTTACTACGGCCCAATGTTACAGGTTAGCCGTATTATTACTACTCCTCAAGCAGGTACTTTGTACTGGCCAAAGGTAAATGATACTGGTACATCTGCAAACTGGCACACAGAAGGTGGAGCGGTAACTGTTCAAGACATGACCTTTACAAGAGAGACTTTTGCAGCTCACGTTTGTAACACATTGGTAAAGGTATCTGTTGAATGGGCAAATGACGAGTTTGGTTTATTAAATAGTGAATTACCAATCATGTTAGGTGAGCGTTTAGGTAGAGCATTAAACACTGCATTTACAACTGGTGATGGTTCTGGTAAGCCAACAGGATTCAGAGATGTTGCACCTTCTGGTGTAGAATCTGCAACTACTGGCGCGTTTACTGCTGCTAACTTGGTTGACCTTGTTCATTCAGTTGACATTGCTTACCGTAACTCACCATCTGCTGCATTTATGATGCATGACCAGATTTTGAGCGCGGTTAGGAAGTTAAACTTTGATACTGCAAATAATCCATTATTCCAACCATCACTTAGAGAAGGTACACCAGACAGATTGCTTGGTTACAATTTCTTTGTGAACAATGATTTACCATCTGCACAGGCTGCTGATGCGAAGATTATTTTCTTTGGAGATTGGAGTAAATATATAATCCGTGCTGTTGCCAATAATGTCCTTGTGCCATTGCGTGAGCGTTTCATGGATGAGATGGAAATAGGTTTCTTAATGTATGCTCGTTATGATGGCAAATTGCTTAATACGGCTGCAATTAAGCACCTAAAGAATCTGTAATCAATAGGGGATAGTAAAGGGATAGGGAGAAATCTCTATCCCTACTTAAAAATATAAAGATGGCTTGGAAAGTAACAACGGCACCAGTAACAGAACCTTGGACATTGTCTGAAGTAAAAAACTATTTAAAGGTTGATACATCTGCTGATGATACAATGATTACTACTTTAATTACTGGAGCTCGTCACGTTGCTGAAAGTTACCTTAACATGGCATTGATTACTCAAACTATTACTGAAAAGTTAGATAGGCTTTCAAATCCAATTATTTATTTAAGTATTTCTCCAGTTATTGCCGTTTCTAATTTTCAGTACGCAGACAGCCAAAATACAACACAGACATACAATAGTAGTAATTATATTGTAGATAATTTTTCAAAACCATGCAGGCTATCCCTTGCATTTGGCAAAACATGGCCAACATTGTACGGTAATATAAATGATGTTACTATAACTTATACGGCAGGATTTAGCAGTGAGGCAAGTGGTGTGCCAATGCAAATAAGACAAGCAATGTTGATGATGATTGCTGATACTTACGACAACAGAGAAGATTACGTTAGAAAGATGCCTACTGCCTCTCAATATCTTTTAGATCAATATAGAGTTCAATTATTCTAATGAGATACAATAAGAAAGAAGAAATAGGACGATTGAGAGAAAGAATAATAGTACAGAGTGTATCTCGTGCTATTGGTACTACTGGTTTTGGAACAGAGACATGGAGTAATTTTGCCGAGGTGTGGGCAATAGTAGATTATAAAGGAGTAAACAAGGAGGAGGTAGAAGGTGGCAAGATAACAGCATTAAGCCAGGTGAGAGTTACCTGTCGAAATAGGACAGACATAAACGAGCAACAAAGAATTATCTGGATGGACAAATACTACCAAATAGAGAATCTCCAGATAAGTGAAGACAATATGTATTTACATTTATTTTGTTCATTTGCTCAAAACTATGTGTAATGGGATATTTATCAGCTAAACAAATAAATCACCTTAAAGACCTTCAGAAGTCTAACTACGCAGGTAGAAGGAGTTTCCAAGGTATGTCATTAAGAGTGGTAGGTTTAGCAGATGCGGTGATTGAATTTGCAGAGTTAATGGAGCAATGTACAGTTAAAGAAAGAAGTAGAGTAATAGATTCAGCTACTCCTATTGCATTACAAATTTATAAGTCATTAGTTCCGGTGAGTAGTAAGCCTCACCGTATTAGTACCAATCCTTTTAGTAATAAAAAAATGAAAGGATGGGCAGAAGATGATCGCGCATCTATGACTGTACAACCAGGTAATTTAAGAAAGTCAATTATTGATTTATCTAAAAATCTTAAATCATATAGATATGCAGTCGGAGCTGTAGGCCCATTGTACAAAAGAGGTACAATGAATAAAGGTATAAATAGTAGCGAAGGAACAAATGGCTTTTATGCTCACATGGTTTTTGGAAGCACAAGAGCCTGGTATAATAAGATAGTAGTACAAGCAAGAAATTTAAGTAGAGAAAAAGTAATTAAAACCATGCGTAATGAATGCATTTTCATTATGCAGGAGAGACCTAAAAAATTTTGGCAAGTATTATGATAGGTAAAGTAATATATGGGAGACTATCAACTGATGTGGCAGTTACTGGTGTTTGCGGATTACGCATTTTTCCAGATATTGCTCCTCAAAATGTTACCTATCCTTTTTGTGTTTACACAATTATTAATAGTGTTGCAGTTGATTTTAAAGATGGTCAAAGTAATCTTGAAGAAGTTAGTTTTCAAGTAGATGTTTATACAAACAACTATGACACTACACAAAGTTTATCTAACTCTATAAGAAATAGATTAGACAGATTTGTAGGTACAGTAAATGATATTAGTGTGCAGACAGTTAAGTATATGTCATCTGATTCACAAGCATACAATGCTGATTTAAATGTTTATTGGATGAGTATTGATTTTATGGCAAGAATGAAACGATAATTATGAAGTTAAGATTAATAAAAACGTGGAACGGCAAGCCAGTAGGCGCAACAGGTGTTTTTCTTTCCGACTTTGGAGCGCAGCTTGTTGCAGATGGCATTGCAGAGCATCTTGACGATGATTTTGTAGTAGAGCAGATGCCAGAGAAGAAAGTGCAAGAGGCACCGCAACCTATTTATATTCCTGTGCCAATGCCTATGGAGTATTTTGAGCATGAGAATGAATTGGAAAAAATAGATGTTAATATAGATTTGTCAAAAGCTAAAAAATAATATTATGGCAACAACTGGAATTATTAATGGTACGTTGATGCGACTATACAAAGATAGCACTGCTATCGGTTACGCAACATCCTGCCAAATGAACATTTCTGCAGCTATGCGTGAAATCTTAACAAAAGATTCAGCAGCTGGAGGATGGAGGGAAGTAAAGAAAGGTCAATTATCTGGCACACTGTCAACAGAGGCATTATATGCCGGTCCTGGTGATTCATCTACCAACTACTTGTTTGATGATCTCTTTACCGATTTAATTAGTGGTACTGCGCTAACTATTAAGTTTACTACTGATGTTCAAGGTGACAACGTGTTTACGATGTCTGCTATCTGTACATCATTAGACCTTAATGCAGCCGTAGAAGAGAATACAAGCTACTCTGCATCCTTTGAGGTGACAGGTGCAATCGTGAAGACAACAAAAGCATAATAAAAATTACCTAAAATGAAAACAATAAAAATAGCTAATGCGGACATACCAGTTAAATTTGGTATGTTCGTTTTAGGTACATTTTTACGGGAGAGGAATCTAAAACTTAGCGACCTCTCCCAACTTGGCGAAGACCTCCTATTTGCTCTTGAACTTGCCTTTGCAGGTGTACAGGCAGGTTACAAGGCAAAGGGAGAGAAGTGCCCATATACCTTAGAAAAGTTTTGCGACTTAGTAGATTTAGACAGGGGAGGAATAAACAGGATAACGGAGCTGATAACAAATGAGATTTCAGTGCCAGAAGATCCGGAAAGAAAAAACGAGATAGCGGAGGAGGTGAGTTAACACTTGACTACATCGAAAGATTTTGTTTTGGAGTCCTTAGATTCCATCCTCCGCAATACTATGAAATGACATTGAGAGAGGTTATCATAGCCATGCAAGGTTATAATAATCAATTTGAAATAGAGCAGCAATTTGAGTGGGAAAGAGCCAGGTGGCAAACAACACTTTTATTAAATGTTCATACGGCAAAAGGCAAATCAATTAAACCTAAAGATTTAATTGAGTTTCCTTGGGAGACAGATAATTTAAAACCAATTAAAAGAAGTTTATCAGAAGTTGACAAGTCAATTTTTGAGAAATGGGATAAAGAGTAATAATGGCATTAGGTAAACTGAATTTAAAACTTGGCATTGATGTAAGTAACCTTGAGAAAGAACTTGGCAAGGTTGAGCGTAGTATGGCAAGGTTTGGCTCACAGATGCAAAACATCGGTAGTACAATGACGCAGTCTATTACTTTGCCATTGCTTGGTGTTGGTGCAGCTTCATTGAAAGCATTTGCTGATATGGAGAAGTTGGAGAATGGATTGATTGCCATTATGGGTACAAGTGAAGGAGCAAAGGAAGAGTTGGATAAATTGCGTAAAGTTGCCGAGAATCCTGGTCTTGCTTTGCCGCAAGTTGTACAGGCATCTGCCTCGTTGCAAAGTGTAGGAATGTCTGCTGATGCTGCAAGGGAAACTATAACACAGTTTGGTAATGCCGTAGCGAGATCGGGAGGAGGTGCAGAACAGTTTAGCGGAGTTACATTAGCTTTAAGTCAGATAAGCGCGGTTGGTAAAGTTACACAGGAAGACCTTAATCAGATAAAAGAAAGGCTACCGGAGTTTGCCAGAGTGATGAAAGAGGAATTTGGAACGGTGACTGCGGAAGGAATACGGGCAATAGGTGTAAGTAGTGAAGAATTTATAACACGTTCTGTATCTGCATTAGCAAAGTTAGAAAGGGCGCAAGGTGGATTAGGTAATACATTTGATAATTTAAAAGATAATGTTACTGCGTCTTTAGCAGAATTTGGCAAGGCTATAAATGAGTCATTAAATTTACAAGCAGTTGCAGAAAGTTTAAGTAAATATATACAAGGATTAGTAGATGGATTTAAAGCTCTTAATCCAGAGACACAAGGCTTTATAGTTAAGGCTGCTTTAGTGGCTGCATCTATCGGGCCGATTATATTTATAGTTGGAAAGTTAATTAGCACATACGGTGCTTTAGCCGGAGCCTCAAAATTAATAGTACAAGCAATAGGAAATATAAGTAAAGCATTTAGCTATTTAGCTGCCAATCCAATGATTTTAGTAGTAACTGCATCCATTGCTGCTATTGGTGCTATTGCATTGTATGTTTATGACAACTGGAAAGCATTTAGCGACAACTTTAAAAACATTTGGATAAACATTAAAAACTCCGTAATGGAAGGAGTAGCTAATGTTTTAAAAAATATTGACTATTTACAAAAAGCATTAGGTTTAAATCTATTTAATCTTGATGGATTAACATCGTATCAAAAAGAACAAAGAATAGTAGCTACAGAGTTTAAAAGTATTGGAGATACTGTTGATAGTTTAAAAGGCAAACTTGCCTCATTATTTACCACTGGTGCAAAAGCAACTGGTGGCGGTGGTGGTATTACTGCACCAACTATGCCAACAGAACCAAGTGCTACTACTCCAACAGGTGGAGGTGGAAGTGGACCAGGTTCTGCTGCCTCAATGGGTGCAGGTTTAGGTGTTATAGGAATTTTACCGACATTAGATTTACTTCCAGATAAATTAGAAAGTATATCAGCTGCAAATGAAAGATTAAAACAAACAAATGAAGATGTAGCTAACTCTTTTACTAAAATTACGCCAGTGGCAAAAAGTGCATATGATTCATTAGGACAAGGTCAACAAATTATTGCTGCAAGTATATTAAGTTTTGGTGAATTAGCAGCAAGTGGATTTGAAAGTATGAAAGAACTTGCAGCAGCTGTACGAAAAAGCATTGCTGATATAATTGCTAATTTTATTAGAATGTATGTAGCAAAAGCATTAGCATCTTTACCATTATCACCTTTTATGGTAGCTATTGCTCCTGCTATTGCTGCTGCTGCTGGAGGTGTAGCAAAATCATTAATAATGAAGATTGGCGCTCCAAAGTTAGCAGAAGGAGCTTTAGCGTTTGGGCCTACAATGGCAACCGTAGGGGATAACCGAAACGCGCGAGTTGACCCGGAAGTTATTGCACCTTTATCAAAGTTAAAAAGCATGATGGGAGATGTGGGCATGGGAGGAGTATTGGAAACAAGGATAAGCGGAAATGATTTAATTATATTGTTAAATAGGTCTCAAAAGGGTCTTAGCAGAATACAATAATGGCTGTAAGGTTTGAAACGACTGTATATAATGAGAAAGGTAGAAAGATTAATGTTGCCATAAAAGACAATGTCTTTTCGGGCATGACATATTCATTTGATACTATTAGCCTGTCATTACAATACGATAGCGAAAGCCAACAAGGAGCTGAAAGATTTACTCCTATTATCGGATCATCATGCAATTTATCATTACTTATAAATAATAACGATTTACAGACTTTACTTCTGGATATTGGATTAGCAGTGGAGGGTAGGTTTACAATGGATTTAACTGCCTACGAAGATGACAATACAACAGTATCATTTAATTGGTATGGTTATATAGTTACAGATTTAGTTCAATTTGAAGACATTCCTTTGTCGATTGGTTATGTTGCTCAAATATCTGCCATTGATGGTTTAGGTTGGCTAAAAACATTGGATTACAAAAGCGCAGTTGGGCCCTATAATGGGCAAGATACTGTAGTACAACATATTTTAAACTGCCTTAATCAATTAGATTTTGTACAGAGTGAATTGGTGGCAAATAGTTTGCCAGTATTGCATACAGTATTTAATTGGCATGAAAATACAACGGCTTATAATGCTGCAAGTGATTACGCATTATTGACAGTAATACAACATAGGGCATTTTATCATAAGGATACAAAAAACAACTACATATATCAAAGTTGCTACGATGTTTTAAAAAAGATATGTCAAACCTTTGGCGCAAGATTAATATTTTCTGGTAATCAATATTGGTTTATACAAGTTAATGAATACGCAAGAAATCCTTCAGCTCACAGATATTTTAAGTATAGCGCATTAGGCGTACAGGCATCTGGTACATTTACTTTTGATTTTACTATGTCTAATGTACAGACTAATTTGCCAAGTAGTGATTTAATAAGATTAAGCGGAGGTAAATGGACATATTATCCTGCACTAAAAAATGTAGTTGTTAGATACAATCACTTTGCTAAACAAAACTTATTAGCCGGAGTAGAATATAACTATGCTACTAATGCCACACCAATAACAACAATTACTCCGACATTAGACGCTACAAATGCAGATGCAAGATTATCATACACAGGAATACTTGGCTTTTATGCCCAGGCTTTAAATCCTGTAAACTTTGAGCCTTTTCAATTTGTCTTTGCAGTAAAGGTAGCATCTATAATTAATAGCTTTCCATTGCAAGGTTTTGCTGATGCTAACTGGACATTGGGCAGTGGATGGTTTATTAACAATGGAATACTTGAAGGTACAATAATAGCAACGGTAGCATACTACACTACTTTTACAGTTACATCTGGTAGAAAGTATTATGTTAAAATAAAAGTTGATATTGAAAATAGTGGTACACTTAGATTACGTTTAGGTGGTGTTACAAAAACAATTACAGAAAGTGGTGATTACGACTATGTAATTATATCAACTAACACCAATACATTACAATTAGATAGTTTATCATCTCCAGGTTTTACTGGCAAAATAAAATCATTACAGGTAAAACAAGAAAATAAGTATTTAAAAAGAAATGTAACATACACTAATGGTTTTAATTTTATATTAGAACCTGCAAGTTGGGAAAATACATTTTACGAATATGAATTTAATACGGAAACAATAACATCAGATGCTGCTTTTGTTGCTTATAAAACTATAACATTTGATACCTTAGATATTCCAGAGAGTGCGGAGTATATATGGGAGATGCGATTAAAATCTATGCGCAATGAGGCAGGAACAAATGTATCTGGTAATTTTAGTATATCATATTTATTAAGCAGTAATTATCTTGAATTTCTTCCTACTGGTGCTATCTCCGGGCAAAGTGATATCCTTGAATATGGCTCTGACAATGACGATAAATCATCTACTATATTTAGCCTTGACACATACCTTGGTGATGGGCCAAGTAAAACAACTGATGGAGGATTAAAAGTTTTAGAATCTGGCACCTATGAAAATAGCAGCTCATGGGATGTCAGCAGCGGATCAGGCTTTAACAATGTCACACAATTATTAGTAAACGAAGTTATACGAGGACAACTTACACCAAAGCTCCGGATGGTTGATATGCCATTTCAAAATTTATCAGTTGACAATCCTTACCTTCCTCACAAGGTGATAGAATATTCATCCGGATACTACGTTTTTGAAAGAGGTAGTTTTGATTTAAAAACAGAGATTTGGCAAGGTGATTACTTTAAAATAGAATTGGATGCCTAATTACACTGAAAGAACAGTTTTATCGAAACCTCGAGATTTTGCCGAAGTTGCTAATAACGCAGGCAGTGGTGGAGTGGTTAACAACAATGTTACAGAAACAATAAATAATGTTACAGTAAATGGCTCTGCCGTTTCAATATTTAATCAAGAATTTCTTGCATCTTCATCCAATGTTTTAACCTGGACTCAAAATAATGGAGTCTTGCCAGTTACTAATTTAAATGCTGCTATTCATGTTTACCAGAATGGTCAGAAATTAATAGATAGTCAATATAGTATAACGGCACCTGCTACTATTACCATAGATTCTAACACACATTACGATGGCAGTAATTATATTGTCTTTGCAATAAACATAATATAATGGAAGAGATAAAAGCACCAAAGAAAGAAAGAAAGTTTTTAAAAGCCGTTGGAAACATTGCCAAGGTTTTAGCCAATGAATTAATAATGGGCATTGGGCGCAAGTTTATTGGCAAAGCTATTAACAAAGTAGGCAACAAACGGCAAGGACTTGTAATTGCTTTTTTATTGGTAGCAGGAATATCTTATGCCTCCATAGATTCTATTCCCTACCCAATCACAGGCAATAAACAAAGATTAGGTTTTCAGACTACTGGAAATGGGTTAGTGTGGAGAGGTTTAGCAACAGACACTATAACAAAGCCTACAAGCTATGCAGATAAGAATGTAAAAGCCTATTTAGTCTTAGATAGTGTAACAGGAAGTATATATGTTTGGAAACAAGGTGTCTGGGCATCTTTAGTAGGTGGCGGCTCATTTACGCAGCCTGTTGACTCTTTATTTTTTGATACAAGTGTTTCACCTAACAATGTGGACACGGCTAAAATGCGATGGGATTCGGAATTAGGTACAGTGGTTTTGGGAATGTATGACCAAGTTCCAAATGAATTAGGTTTTAAAAACTTTTGGCTTGTCAAGAATCAAACAGGCTCAACCATTGCAAAAAATAGCCTTGTTTACGCAAGTGGTACAGTAGGAGCAAGTGGTAGAATATTGGTATCAAAATTTATAGCAAATGGATCAATAGATGCAAAATTGCTATTAGGAATAACCGCACACGATTTAACTAATGGAGAAGATGGCTATGTTATTTCCTTTGGCAAGATAAGGCAAGTTAACACTGATACCTTTGCTGATGGTGCTATTCTTTATCCTTCGCCAACTACTGCTGGTGTTTGGACAGATATTGAGCCAGTTGCACCAAACATTGATATGCCTATTGGCTTTTGTATAAATTCATCTTCAAACAATGGTACAATTTCAATTCGTGTGGCATCGGGTTATAGTTTAAACGAATTGCACAACGTGGCTATTTCTTCACCGGTTGAAAAATCAAGTTTATATTATTCTGGTGGATTATGGAGAGATACAACAGCCGCACTTTTAGTAAGCGATACCTCTGCAATGTTAGCCAACTACGCAACAAAAGCTTACGCAGATACGAGTGGAAGATTTTATGCAAGGCAAGATTTTAGAAATGTATCTTCAAGCACTTTAACCTGGACGCAAACAGATACTTTAGTAGTGAATGATACAACATCTTTACAAGTATATAGGAATGGTCAAATACTTTTGCCAAGCCAATACACTGTACCTACTAATGCCTCTGTTGTTATCGGTGCGACTGCTTATAAGTTAGGAGAAAATTATACAGTCATTTTACCTCGTGGCGGTGGTGGAGGTGGAAGTGGCAGCGGATCTCTTACCTCAATATCTGGAGGCACTGGCATTACAGTATCACCAAATCCTATTACAACCACTGGCACAGTCTCCGCAGACTTATCTGTATTAATGGAGTTAACAGATACTACTTTATTAAATCTTACTACAAGGTTTGCGACTAAACAAAACAATATTACATTAACTACTACAGGAAGCAGCGGAGCTTCTACATTAAGTGGTGATACTTTAAACATTCCACAGTACACTGGAGGCAGTGGCACAGTTACCAGTGTAAGTAGTGGTTACGGATTACTTGGTGGGCCGATAACAACAACTGGCACACTAACAGTTGACACTTCCACGGTCTATGACTTTGTGCGAGATAGCATTGTGGCGGTTGAAATAGGAGGAGATACGATAAAAATAATTAAACAGGAATACGAAAATGTTACAAGTGACACTTTAGTATTTACTATACTCCCTAAATTTCCTATACAGTTAAGACAGTTTATTTTGTTATTCCGCAATGGGCAATTACTCCTTAATGACCAGTTTTCCGTTATTGACACAAACAAGGTTAAGGTAGCAGCCACATCTTTTAAACTTGGCGAAAATTATACCTTAGTCACAGTTAGTGGCATTGGCTCTGTTTCTTCCGGGCAAGGCAATCCAATTTATCCAGAGGCAGGCATAGCCCTATCCACAGGCACAACATGGACAACATCGATTACAAATAATTCAAGTAATTGGAATACTGCATTTACAGATAGATTAAAATGGGATGGAGGTAGCACAGGTTTAGTAGCAGCGACAGGGCGCACAAGTTTAGGAGGTACGACTATTGGACAGTCAATGTTTACTTTAACTAATCCTTCTGCTATTACCTTCCCACAGTTTAACGCGGATAACAGTGTTTCGGCATTGTCGGCAGCATCGTTTAGGAGTGCTATTGGAGGGGGCACGGTTACAAGTGTTACTGTATCCGGAACAGCAGGCAATCCATTATCTATTACAAATACAACTACTACTCCAGTCATTGAATTGTTAAGTGCAACAAGTGCAAGAAATGGTTATTTAACGTCAACGGATTGGACTACTTTTAATAATAAACAACCACAGTTAAGCGGCACAGGCTTTGTAAAAGCAAGTGGAACAAGTATATCTTATGATAATTCAACCTATTTAACATCGTCAACAGGTGTGACAACCTTTTCTGCAGCTTCAACAGGTTTAACTCCTTCAACTGCCACATCTGGAGCAATTACTTTGGGTGGCACATTAGCATTAACAAACGGAGGCACAGGCGCAACATCTCCATCTGGTGCAAGGACTGCATTAGGCGCAACGGTGAGAGGTGCTAATACCTTTTTATTGACAGACATAGGAGCAATATCATTTTTAAGATATAATGCAGATAATACTGTAAGTCAAAGAGCAGCAGATGGAATGCGAAGCGATTTAGGAGGTACAACTATAGGACAAAGTATGTTTACTTTAACCAATCCTTCTGCTGTAACATTTCCAAGGTTTAACGCGGATAACACTGTAAGTGCTTTAAGTGCAGCAGATTTTAGAACGGCTATTGGAGCAGGCACAGGTAATGGAAATGGAACGGTAACAAGCGTTACAGGCTCATTACCTATTTCATCAAGCGGAGGTACTACTCCTAATATCACAATAGCTAACGCTGGAGTATCTACAACAGGTGTAGTAACTGCATCTACTCAAACATTTGGAGGTACTAAAACATTTGCAGGAGATATTAATGGTAGTTCAGCTTTAAATATTACTGGATTTAGTACATTGACAGGCGGTGCAAGTGTAGGTACAATGACAACAACTTCATCCTTAACTCATATAATTGGTGTAAATAGTAGTAATGCTATAGGTGAAATAGCTTTAGGTAGTGGTTTAAATTTATCAAGCGGAACATTAAATTTAGGAGGTTTTGTGTTAGCTACATTAGATTTTCCAAATACAAGCGCGCAAAGCTCAAGCGATATAACGGTTTCATATACAGGAGCGGCTGTATCTCATCCAGTAATGTTAGCTATTCCCGATGGTTCAGCGCCTGCAAATACTAATTATACTGCATGGGTTTCAAGTGCTAATACAGTTAAAATAAGATTTAATAATTATAGTAGTGGTTCTATAAATCCTGCTTCTGGTCAATTTACAGTATTTGTTTTAAATTTATAAAAACAAGCAAACTAAAAAACAAAAACATGAAACAACTCCTTTCCCTTTTCCTCTTCCTTTTGCCTTGCCTTGCATTGGCACAATATCCGAGCAATGGCAATCAAAAGATAACGCTTGGAGAACAGACGACTGCCGATGGGCTGATATGGCGGGGCGTCGCCGCAACTGATACAGTAAGAAAGCCAAGTATTGATACAATGGCTTACATGGTTCTTGATACCACTACCAATATAATGTGGCATTATAAAAAAGCAACAAGTAACGCATGGTTGCGTTTAAACCTTTTGCCGAGCGACACGGCTTCGATGCTTACAAATTATTGGAGATCTGGTAGATTTAGTGGCACTTTGCCTGTGGCAAATGGGGGAACAAATGCTTCAACCTTTACATCTGGTTCAGTTGTATTTGCTGGAAGTGGTGGTACTTATACACAGGATAATTCAGGCTTTTTTTGGGATAATACAAACAAAAGATTAGGATTAAATGACAATACACCTGGTGGAATATTAGATATTAAAGGCACAATACCAGCAGGTGGAGGAGGTGGAGGTTTGTTGTTTTTACCAACTGTCTCAAATGATGGGACAACGCAATATGGAATAACAACTTCAGGTACAGGCACTGGTGCTTCTCAATTTATTTTATTAGGCTTAAGAAATGGAAGTGTCACAACAAAAGCATCGGGTATTTGGCTTGAACCAACACAACCTGGTTTAAATATTGGAAACGATTATGATTTAATAGCTCCAAGTAATGGTGCTGCAATTCAAGGTGAAACATGGTTAGGCTACACCTCAGACCAAGGTGCTTATAAATTACAAGTTAATAGTCAAATATTTGCAACGAATGCAACTATTGCAACATCTGATATTAGATTTAAAGAAAATATACAACCCTTAGACAAAGGACTTGAAATTATAAATAAATTAAAACCTGTTAAATTTAATTTTATAAGTACAACTGAAAACAATTTTAGTGAATTTGATGAAATAGGTTTTATTGCTCAAGATGTCGAAGGAGCATTGTCAACAGAATTATTTGCTAAAGCAGTTGTAAAAAAATTAGATGAAGATAAAGAAGATAGTGCGCTTGGTTTAATGACTGAAAAATTTATACCAATTTTAGTCAAAGCCATACAAGAGCAACAAGCCCTTATCAAAGCCCTTGAACAACGAATTATTAACCTCGAAAATAAATAAAATGAGATATCTATTTTTATTCCTTCCCCTTTTTTCCTTTGCGCAAGACGTTGTCAAAGACACGGTGTATATTCAAAAGCAAGGCAACATTTATTACATTATTCAGCAAACTACTTTGTCTGATAGCACTGTAACAGGCTCAAAGCAAATATTGGGCGATTCTGCAACTGCCATTCAAAGCCTTGTTACCGATGCTGAAAGGCAAAGCAACACGATTGCCATTCATGCCAAGCCAATTATTACAAAGGCTAAATCAGTGCAAAGAATTAATTACTACAATGATTTGCACGTTCAAATAAGCGGCAAGCCCGTTTATTTTACAACGGCACAAAGGGACACGGCAAAGTTTATCGGAGACTGGAAGTTAAATTTTAACGGTGAAATTATTGATGGTAAGATTGAGTTAAATGTAAACAAGCGTTTAATATTTAATCCAGACAACGGCAAAGTTTACACAATTTCAACCAACCTACTTTTATCTACATTTACCAATCAAGTTTCCTTTGCCTTTAACGGTATTAAGTATGATTTGTACAAATATGCTGAGGGCAAGTTTGCCACGGTGGATGGAGATGTAAGGTTAATAAAACTTGAATAATGAAAGCAGTTATTTACAACATTTTTAAACTTGGTTACGATGGCATTGCCTATTCCATTTGCTGCGGAGTTATATTCTCGTTTTTCCTACCCATCAAACATTTCTTGATATTTACAATCTTTGTAGTTTTTGCAGACACGGTCACGGGAATCATGGCGGCAAGGAAAGAGGGAAAGGCGATAACGAGCAAAGGACTGTACAGGACAACGGAGAAGATAGTGGTATATTTTACATCTATCCTTATCTTTCACGGTGCGCAGCTTACCTTTGCAATACCAGTACCTA
>Ga0315903_10001462_pt1 | contig 35847 bp, 56 predicted proteins | sample LakEriMetagenome_7_FD_203524 | JGI IMG/M metagenome (GOLD analysis project Ga0315903, IMG submission 203524) | Freshwater fungal communities from buoy surface, Lake Erie, Ohio, United States - Buoy 2 MA119 | ecosystem: Environmental > Aquatic > Freshwater > Lake | place: USA: Lake Erie, Ohio...
GAGTTCATCGAGAAGGAAGCCGAATTCATATTCGAGAAGATGCGCGAGAATATCGGTGACGCGTACTGGCAGGGGAGACTTGACTCTCTCGCTGTCGTGCTAAAGAATCTACCAGAGGAGGGCAAGCGATGAGTTACCAAACCAAGCAAGCGATGAAAGAGGAATTCAAGACCGAGATGGAGAAGGGGTACGTCACCCTTGACGAGATACGAGAGAACAGTGGGGAGTGGATAGACGGGTATCTGCCCATTTACTATAATAAAATCGTAGAAGAATGGCAAGCGATGCCGAGCGAGTTCAACGACAGAGGGGCAACGGAGTTGGGAGTAGGGCACGCAGGGGAGAATACTATCTACAACCTAATGAGCCTAGACCTTTATGTTTATTACAGCGACATCTTCAACGAAGCCATCGCAGAACTTGAGGAAGAGATGGAGATGAGCGAATGATGCTCCAAGAAGTAGACACAATCCAAGACTTGAGGGTATGGGTTGAGGAGAATATGCCAGGAGCAAGGCTCACAGTAGACAGCGCAGGGGACATCGTGATACACACGGGGTTAGGTGCATCTATGGGTGGATACTTATACGAGACAGGGGAAGCAGAATGAAGCAGACACACTCAGAACTATTCCGAGAGTTGATGGCACAAAGATGTCACGGGAATCTCTCGCTTAATTGCGACGAGCAACCAGTGACGGCACTGATGGCGGACTATGGGTACATCCCAGTATGCGAGGAACACTTGCGAAAGGTGGTGACAGGATGAATGAATGCGTATATTGTGAGGGCGTAGCAGATTTTGAGTGGCTAGATGGGGGCTGGTATGTCTGCACGGGATGTATCAAAGAAGGCAAGACAGACACAGAAGCACAGGGGGAATGATGGAGACCAAGCAAGATTACGACGTGATAGCACTGAGCGAGAAGTCAACAGGGTTTGCAAGGCGATTGCTCATCACGCACGAGGAGATTTCCTATTACGCGACGCTATTCTGGCACGCAGGGGACGGGTATGAACTTATCTTTAGGGACATAGATTACCCCGATTGGGCAAGAGATTTTGACTTAGGAGAATTGGAGACGCAGACGTGGGGGCAGTGCTAATGAGTGAGATTCTATGCGGTGATTGCTTGATATCAGTCAAAGAGTGCGGGTGCTTGCGATGATTTACTTATACATAGCGGTGCTACCTATCTTACTCGTGGCCTTGTATGGAATTACAGTTAAAGATGAGGGATATGGTGACCGAGATGCACTTGACTAGACTCAAGGCAGGGCACTATATTCACGGGTACTACAGCATCACACGCCACTATGACGAGGACACAATCACGTGGACAGTACGCCATAGAGACGGGGAAGTATGGACAGTGGAGAACCTAGACAAGGCACGAGAACTTGTCACCAAACTAAGGGAGGGTAAGTAAGTGAGACTAACTAAACGCGGTGAGATTGTGCTAGCAATCGGAGCATTCGTACTCATAGGGCTAGTGCTAAAGGGTGGATACGAACTCATCAACCATATCTGGTATGTGCAGGGTGAAGGATATTGTTGGGGCGAACTATCAGAGTGTATGTATGGGGGTAAGTGATGACCTATGGATGCGGAAGTTATGCGTGTCTATCTTGTTATCCTTTCCAATATGGATGCGCCGATTGCGGTACAAGGTGGGAGCAACCGATAGCAAACGGGCAAGTCTTCACTTGTCCAGAGTGTGACTATACAAACAACTCAGAGGAGGGGATGTGATGTCTAAGTATGTGGTGTTATGCGAAGCGATGCCAGAGGGTGACGTGGTATGCGAGGCAGAGAATGAAGAATGGGAAGACAGAGACGGGACGTACTGGTTTACTTGCACGACGTGTGGATGTTGGAATGAAGTGGTATACAAATGGTACTAGAGAGGGAGACTATGAATAAATTTCAGATTACATATCTCATCAGTGGCACAAGGCGTGTTGAGGTGACGATACCAGAGGGCACAGAACTACCAGATAATCTTGCAGAGATGAGCCTTGCAGAGTACGACGAATGGATTTACTCAGTACAAAGTAGCAAGGTTACAGAGTGGGAAGACATAGATTATGCAGAGGCACACAAGATTGTGAGAGTGGGGTAATGGATGTCACACTGATTATGGCAATACTTGTAGCACTTACCATCCGCAAAAAGGCTACAGAATTATTCCTAGACTGGTGGCGTGGATGAACCGCAACTGGCACACAGAAGCAGCGTGTAACGGACACCCTGACCCTGATTTATGGCACTACGAGAACTCAATCTATGCAGACGAGCAGCAACTAACAGTGCTACGCACAGTAGAAGCCATCGAGGTATGCCATAGATGTCCAGTCAAGGCAGAATGCCTGAAGCAAGGGCTAGAAAGTGAGAATGTTATTAGCGTGGGTGGTGTTGGCTCAGTGTGGGGTGGCCTACTCACGGGTGAGCGTGCCCTATTAGCAGGGCTATCTGCCAGTCATAACTCAGTGCGACACGAGGCACGTCACAGACGTGATGTTCGCAGAAAGATTGGTAGAATAAGTGTATGAAAAAGAGAGCGTTCATAGTCATAGGTATTGTGCTACTTGCTAGCCTTGCACCCTTGACTCACACCCTGACAGTAGATGTGAAGGTAGATGTCAACCCAAAGGTGGTGGTCAAGCAGACTAAGGCTACGATGAAACAGAAACACAACAACAGAGTAATGGCTATGAAGTTTGCTCAACACGGATGGGATTGGGATGTAAACGAACGTAAATGTATCCGCCTATTGTTTGATAAGGAGAGTAGGTTCGACCATCTAGCCAAGAACCAGCGTAGCAGTGCCTTTGGTATAGCCCAGATGTTGAAGGAGAAGAGTAAAGACCCAGCAGTACAGATACTCAATGCCTATCGCTATATCGAACACCGCTACCAGACACCTTGCCAAGCGTGGAAACATTCTCAGCGCAGAAACTGGTACTGATGTTCGACCTCACTGGTGAACCAACCTTAGCCTGTATCTGTGGTTGCTTGATGTTTGAGATAACTGTGATGTGGGATGAGGAGGACAGGGCAGTGGGTTGGTATGATTTAACGCAGAAGTGCAAGGACTGTGGCTCCATCAGCACAGCACCTACACCTATAGATGGAGAGATGTAATGCCTACATATGAATACAAGTGCAACCTATGTGGTGGTACACAAGAAGTACAGAGGGCATACGGCGACAGCACCGAACCTATCTGTTGCCAAACTACGATGAGCAGAGTATGGTCAGCACCAGCAGTAAAGTTTACTGGCACTGGTTTCTATAGCACAGGGGGATAAGATGAATACAATACAAAGTTGGAAAGAGATAGTCGAACTATATCTAGCAGAGTTAGATAAGGATTACCCAGAGGATTTATGGGTTGACCCAGCAGAGATAGACTATGACTCTAAGGAGTCTTGAGGTTCATCATCCACATCTCTGTATGGCTTGAAGCCACCGACCTTATGGATAAGTTTCTTGATGGCACGCTTGTGTCGCATACGCACAGCATCTTCAGTACCCATATCTAATTCTTCACCTATCTTTGCAAAGTCTAGCGACTCAGCGTGACGCAGGAATAGTATGCGCCTATCATCTTTAGGTAATTTCCAGAAGGCATAGTCAATCTCAATCATCATAGCCATCAGATTGCCACCCTCATTGGGTGCAGATGGACGGCCTGGCCTACCAAGATTTAACTTAGTGGTGACACCGAACTCACCTCGTAATACAGAGGGCAACAAAGCCTCAACCATATCAGCCTCATAGTAGAACAGGTCAGAGGTTTCATAGCCACCCGACTTAGCCTTCCAGTGTTGGCAGTAATCCAATGCTTGATTGCGTAGGCTACGATAGATTAAGTTCTTTGCATCACGTTCACCGATAGCCTCCCACGTATCTAACTTTACGGGATGCTCAACGAACCATTGGTACAAGGCTTGACGTATATCTTCTGGTTCAATCTCAAACTTCTTGTGGTACTCAGCAGTTACTGAGTCAATGATATATTGCCAGCGTTCAATTCTATTCCACTCTATCGTCATCTTTATATTTTCTCGTCGCAGTCATTAGGTCATCTACTGTAATGAGGAAGCCTTTACTTTGATTAGGTGGTATGAAACAACTAATCGCCCTGCCAAATTCTTTCACCGCATAGCGCAACACAGCAGTAGGTACGATGAGGGTTGATTCCTGTAGCACAAATGCCCAGTACCCTGCCTCAGTTACACCTAGTCCAGAGGGTGCCCAGTCTCCCACCTTTTGGAAGAAACACTCAGTCTCTATGTATAAGTTGTTGGTCTTGAACCACTTGCGGTCACGCTTGACTTCAACAGTAAGGTTACCAGTAAGCAACTCATCTACAAGTTGTTCGCCTTTGCGACCATAGCCAAAGTCTAAGTCAAATGATGACTTAGATGCCATTACTTATCCCACTTTCCTCGTAGAACTAACAGTGCAATTATACCATAGTTTGCTAGGTCTTTGAAGGAGTCCTCCAGTGGTTCGTGTTGTGCGTCAGTGCCATTGTCAATCAAGTTGTTGATGCGTGCTGTCTTATCGTGCATTCGTACACGTAATCCATTGAGCGCACCGCCTGGTGAGTCAGAGATATTCTTTGGGCCATAGTCACGATGCTTGCTTATCAGCAGGTCACCGAGTTCCTTCATCGTATCTCTTACGTCTTGCTCAAAAGTGGAACTGATAGTGTTACCTTGAGGAACTGGCCCTCCACGCTGTATGACTGTACGTTCAATCCTTGTTCTGCCAGATGGGTTATAATCTGCCATATCTCTTCACGCTCCGCCTTCTCCATCGTCATCCTTTGTCAATAGTTTCTTTAGTTCTTCATCAAAGTTCTGCAACTCTGTCTTCACTACCATATCCTCAACCAATTCGTCAACCATATCGTAACCCATCTCTGATGCAAATAGAGTTACGTATGTTGACTGAGTAATCAACGCAATCTTCTCTGGTTCATCCTTGTGGTAGTACATAAACCTTAGCAATGAACCAAGTAACAACTTGAATCCATTGGGTAGTACGTAGTACGGGTTGAACTCTTCATCATCTTCCAACGTATGGTCTATCAACTCAAATGAATTCTCAAACTGTGTCTTGCATTCGTGGCAGTAAGACTCAGGTGGTTCGAGTTCGTCAAAGTCCATTCTTCATATCCATCTTCTGATGGAAGTAGTCAGCACCTTCTTGCACGAACATAGAGTTGACATCGTACCCATCAGGTAACTGAATGATAGTAACTGGCAGTTCACGGGCTAGGCTACGTGCGAACTCTGTGCCTGGTTGGTCACCATCTGCAAAGACAAAGACTCTTTCAAAGTCTGCAAGCAAACGTGTGTAATGTTTCTTCCAACTGTTAGCACCAGGTACACCAACACAAGGGATGCCAATGACAGATGAAAGGGTAAGCGTATCTATCTCTCCCTCACATACACCAATGTAATCACCTGCACGTTCAACATCTAGTACGTTGTACATCTTTGTCTCTGCTCCAGTTAACCCCATATACTTAGGCTCAACGGCAGGGTTAAGTGCACGAAATCGCAAGTCAACAACACCAGTCTTAGTGATGTAAGGGATTGATAACCTGCCAACCATTGCTTCGTGTCCAACTTCAGGCTCCGCGACTACGCCGAATGATGCCAGACGTGCTACCTCCAGAGGTATTCCCCTGCTTGCTAGGTAGTCTTGAGCCAGAGAGATGCTTCCCGCGTACTTGTTCGCTGCTTTGCCCAGTAATTCCTTCTGCAATGCGCTTTGCTTCACGTATGTTTACTCCTTCTCTTGACGAAATAATTTGGAGCGAGTTACCTTGAACCCCACAGGCAAAGCATATAAAGATATTCTTGTCGAGGTTGGCTGAACCAGACTGGTGCGTATCTGAATGGAACGGACACTTAAGGTTGACTTGCCCGTGTCTTTGTCGTATGTTTGCACCATAGTGTGTGAGGACATCTGCGATGTTTGGCAAGTCACTGTCAATTTTTATCACCATATCCTGCATCCCTTAATAGTTTCACTGCATCCTCCAGTCTAAGTAAGCAAACCCAATCGTCTACTGACTTCTCACCTTGACCATTAAGTCTTAAGACTACTAGGCCAAGCAATCCTTTATCTCTTTCCTTCAACTGTGCGATAGCAGCAGCGGGATTAAATCCTGTTCTTGCCTTTACTTCCCAGTCGATACCGATAGTGCCAGTAATGTCAGTACCACTACGACCAGCACCTGTGCTCTCAGCAAACGGAAACCCGTTCTCTGCGAGATAGTTCGCCAATACTTTTTGACTGCGGTATCCTCTATGTTTACGCGATTGTGATGCCACTCAGTATGCACTCTTATCCTTACGCAAGATGCGGATAGCCCAGTTCATACCAACACCAACGCCTTCCGTCCACTCATCAGTGACAGGTGGCTTGGCTTCTTCAATCTTTATAATGAATGAGGCAATCTCTTCTGCTACCTTAGCCATTACTAATTGACGCATCTCTTGTGTGATGTCGTCTTCTTCTTCTCTTAGCATCTCTTATCCATTCTCTGGTATGTCTTCGATGTACATATACTCAGGGTTAAATGATAGCCAACAAGTGAGGTTAGCGTTGGCATCGGCACGCCCATATCTATTCTTTACAGGAGCGACAGCCATAGAAGTACCGACAACACCAAGAGTGCAGATAAGTGCAGGAAGTTGTGCCACCTTACCTTGGAGGGCAGAACGAGGTTGGCAAGGGTTACCCATAACAGCCTCAGAAGTGTGGTGTAAAATAATAATAGCAGTGTTAGTTGCACGAGCAAGGTATTTCAACTCCTTCATAATCGCACGCATTGAAGCAAACTCTTCGCCACCATCAGTGGCTATGTCCATCAAGTTATCTACAAAGATGGCAACAGGTGGGCAACCCCAGAGTTCTTCAAATGCTTGGACTTCTTCATCTATATCTTGCAAGGTGGGTGAGGATTCAAATGACCAGACAATGTGGTTGCTCTTTTGTAGCACAGCCTTTGTCCAACCAGGGTCAGCATTCATTAGGTTCTCAACATCTGTCTGGTTCTTACCAGATATCATTGAGGCAAGGCGCATAGCCATAGTGTGTGCATTGGTATCTGCTGAGATGTACAGGCAAGGCACCTTCATCTTCAGCGCTAGTGCGATAGCAAGTGTTGACTTACCTACACCAGGTGTACCTGCGAGCATAGATACTTCTGACCTACGAAATATAATCTTATTGTTATCAAATGTTTTGAAGCAACTTGGTAGCGGTTCACCGCCAATGTCCTGTCGTCCTACGCTTCTTACTAAAGTTCTCATTGCGTCTCCTGTCTTAAGTTGGAAGAGGGGTAATCATCTTCCCCGTCTGACTACCCCTCCACCAATTCTTATAGCATCTCGTCCTGTATTAGTTGACGGGCTTGCACTGGTCTGGTGTTCCCTGCGGTGTTGGACAAGCCCAGAATGCGTAAGGCTTCCCATTCGTCTTGCTGACTCCTTGACGGAAGATGCGTGCTCCGTGTACGCAAGTCGGTGTAGACATCCCGCCCACCCCAACGGACTGAGTTGGAGCCTGGGTTGGCACGAAGGATGGCTGCTGCGCGGTGTCTTGAGTTGAACCGCCAGTCGCTAAAGGGAGCACTGTGTATGCAGCAGCAACCGCCTTAGATGTAGCAGCAATCTGATGTGAGTAGTCTGCAATGCCTTCAAGCATTACGCTAAGTTCATCTGCTGTGTTGGCACGAATGTTAATCAAGTCTCCATTGGGTGACTTAACTGATACCTGTAACTTCCAGTTTTCTGTTGTCATTTCTTTTCCTTTGTGAATTGGCAATGTGCTGTGAGTCCACAGAAATTGCACGATTGTAGGTTCGGTAGAAATATACCAGCCTTGCGTGCTTTATCAAAACCATCAACAAAGTACTCAAGCGTGTCCAGCGTATATCTACTCAGGTCAATCATCTCTCCTGTCCCCGACTCACGAGACATCCAGTAGTTTCCTAGATTGACTTCTGCTCCTATCATCTGTTCGACTCCTACTTTGTAGAAGCCTAACTGAAGGTCAGAGGTTGGGCGTGTACGTGATGTCTTCAAGTCAACGATAACTAACTTACCATCTACCTCAAAGATTCTGTCAATGAACATCTTGACTGGCACACCTGCGATTACTGGGTTCAACTCCAGTTCGATGGCACGAGCACCTTGTGGAGTTGTCCAGATTTTCCAGTTAGGATTGTTCTTGCGCCACTTGATGTAGTTGTCTACCCAAATGGAACCATTAGCATCCCACCAGAAACCATCTTCTTTGTTGGGATTATCTTTAGTTGCTCGTCCTGCACGTCGTGCAGTGTTGAGGTCTAAGCCTTCGGTTTCTTTCTTCCAAGCCTTAGCCCATAGGTCATTCGTTGTCATAGTCGTACAACTCCGTTGCGTAGTGGAATGCACGGCCACCTGCTGACCAGATGCTTGGCTCCTCAGGTACCTGCAGTAGTCTGCCTAGGTAGTACTGGTAACCGCAAGTCAGATAGGTTGTGAATGCCGAGTAACTGATGTGCTCAGGTAGCGTGTAATCATCTAACTTAATCAAGGCGTTCTTCCACGAAGTCAGTTAAGTCTTCTAGGTCTTTGCGAAGTTCTTCAATCAACTCTGATATCTCATCAATCTCCGATAGGAGAATGTTAATCAAAGAGTCAAGTGTTTCTGTCTTGATGCGTTTCTTAAATGGGTTGAACATTTCATCCTCCGTCTAGTAGTTTTTAGATAGTACCCCTGTCAAGGACAGGAGGGTACTTAAGACAAGAGTACTATCTAAATCTATTGTAGTATATAATATAATATATATATTATATAAGGCGCTCCGCGCCTATATATTATTATATGTTATTATATAACTAATTATACACAGCGAGGATACCTAATGCAAAACGACACGCCGAACTGGTTTGAACCAGTAGCACGTCAGAACTTCGAGAACTATCTCAGCCATCTGGCTGGTCAACCTAATCTGAGATTTGTTCAGGTGGGTGTATTTGCAGGTCACGCATCAGAGTGGCTACTCAACAACATCCTTACTGACCAGTCATCTAAGTTGTTGGACATTGATACTTGGGAAGGTAGCGATGAGCATACCGACATTGACTTCGTTGCTATCCACAAGGAGTACCTTGAAAGGGTTTGGAAGTACCCAAATGTCTACTCAGTGCTGGCTGACTCCACGATGTACCTGCCACATCTGAAGAAGGATTACTCTGACTTCATCTACATAGACGGTGACCATAGGGCACTGGCTGTCCAAGAGGATGCAGAGAATGCGTGGCCACTGCTCAAGTCTGGTGGCATCCTAGCCTTTGATGACTACCTATGGACTGACCAGTCAGACACACCCAAGGAAGCAGTGGATAGATTCATAGCCGTACACAACGAGGAACTAATTGTGCTACATCACGGCTACCAAGTTTGGGTCCAGAAGAAATGAGAAAAAGACCCCCACTCCTAGGTAATACCTAGAGGTGAGGGTCTTCGTGTCTCTAAAGGGCTGCTAGGCCCCTATTTGAGGGTGTTTACTTCTTGCTTCCAACGCCAAATTCCTTGGCCTTAGGGTCTAGTGCCTTCCAGAGTGGGGCAATGAACGCTGATGCGAAAGCATATGCCAGTGTCTTTGGGTCTGTCACTCCTGCTGCGTATAGGGCCACCACTGATGGGACCGCTGCACGTGCGTAAGTAGTTGCCATAGCAACGAGTTTGGTTGTATTCATTTTCTCTCCTTATGACTTGAAGACTGGCTTACCGAATCCCACAACTGTCACGGCTTGTGACCTGCGGAGTTTGGAACCATTCTTCTTCTTGTAGGCACGCACCTTGAGGCAGACTTGGCCTCCGTTGCGCTGGTCACCCTTCTTATCTGGGGCAGTGTTGCCTTCGATACAGGTGACTGTCCCGTCTCCGTTGTCCTTGACCACAATCCCTACGTGAGAGATACGGTCAACGCCATCGTTCGGGAAATCAAAGAACACTACGTCTCCTGGTAGAGGGATTGCTTCCTCTGCCTTCTCCCATTGGTTCTTCTTCATAAAGGCTGTTGCTCCTGCCACTGTAGATACACAGTTAGGAATCTTCAAGCCCACTTCATTAGCACACCAGTTAACAAAAGAACCGCACCAAGGTAGGAAGTTTGCTTTTGTAAATGCGCCGTACTTTGTTTCGTTGTCCTTCGGACCTTCAATTACACCTAGTTCGCCTTCGGCTACCTTGATGAAGTCTAGTCTTTGTCCCATTTACTCACTCGCTTTCTTGTCAACCTTAGCAAAGGCTGCGTTGATTTCTTCTGCGGTTAGGCTTCCATCGTTAAGGAAGAAGCGTGCAAGTGCTTCAAGTACACGGGCTGCACCTAGTGCGCCAGCCAGTACTGCTGCTTGCCATACTTCGATACCTACGAGGGAACCAGCACCGATAACTCCTAGTGCTTCTGCTGCAATGACTGCGAAAATACGCATCATTACGTTCTTAAATGTGGCCATTATTCGTCCTTTAGGTTGCGGATGTTAAGAGTGATAGACCAGACAACAAGGGTGGCAATGATTGCGTAACCCACGATTGTCTTGGCTGAACCCTCTAGTACTACCCAAGCCACAAACATTCCTAAGAGTGTCCATAGTTGGTTAGCAATATCTGATATGAACTTCTTCATATATTTCTCCTGTACGCGGCTAGTGCAGCAGATGCTGCTGCTTGAGTGGCTATGTTTCCTGCAATAACTGCAGCGATGATTACCTTCTCTGATTGCTCGCGTACCTCAGGGGACATATCTGCACCGATATTTCCCAAGGCCATCAAGACTTGTCCAGGGTCGGTGAATAACTCTGCTAATAATTCTGCTGGGTTCTCCAGCAAAGTAAGTGCTATAACTACCTCTGCCGTAAGAACCACACCGTTCTCCAGTTCCACTGGAGTATCAGGTGGCAACACGCTAAGGTCTGTATCTTCAGTGAGTTGTACCACTTCTGGTACAATAGGCTCAGGTGTAGAGATGGGAGTTTCAGGTTGAATAAGTTCTGGCGTTGGCTCAGGTTCAGTTGGTATGACCTCAGGCTCAAGTGGCTCTGGTTCCTCAATGACCTCAGGCTCCGTAGGAGTTTCAGTGACGGGTTCTTCATCTTCCGCGACAGGTTCTTCGACCACTGGTTCTTCTACAACTGGCTCACTTACTTCAGGAATCTGAAGACCAGGTTCATCAATGTTGTCTACCGTAGGTTCTGGCTCAGGCTCTGGTATAGGGTCTGGGATAGGTTCAGGTAATGGTTCAGGCTCTGGCGCTGGTGGCGGTACCACTACTGGCTCTGGTTGTACTACTGGTACTGGGTCGGGGAGAGGAGTAACTACAGGTGTTGGAATTGATTCTGCTGTTTGGGTATCTACCGTTGATGTTTCTACTGGTAGCACAGGTGTTAGAGATTCGGTACTTGAAGTCGGAGTATCAACAGTCGCAGAAGGTGTCTCAAGTGTGGAAGTCTGAGTATCAGAAGTTGTTGTTTCGGTCTCAGAAACAGTTGAGGTCTCAGAAGTTGGAGCAGTTGTCGTCTCCGAAGGAGCAGTCACCGTCTCAGAAGCAGTCACAGTTTCGGACTGAACGGTCTGCGTCTCAGGATTGGGACTTGCAACAAGGGTAGGAACTACGCCATTGTAGTAACCAGTAGAACTATCAGGAAGATTATCACTAACGTAAACATTGAATCCTGGTGGTGCATATCCGCCCTCGCAAAATAGTCTAGGGATGTAACCCTTGTCTGCAAAGAATTGGTTACTGTTATCCCATCCAATTTGATATGTCTGCTCTGTGTTCTCTTGATTAGCACACGTTACATCAGCGTAAGCAGTTGCTGCATATGCTTGAGGGTAGAGCAGAAATGTAGTTCCAATTAAAATAAAAAGTACTGATAACTTACTTGCTTTCCTTCTCGCAGAGGAGGAGATAGATTTGGTCAACTCGTGTTTCCAATCGGTTCACTTGGTCTTTAACGGAACCGCCCCCATTTGGTTTTAACTCTGATAGATAGTGCTTAACAAGCCACTTCACAAAGCCAGCAAACCCTACTGTTATTGTCATTATGGCAACGCCAAAGGCTGCCCATTCTGATGCAGCCATTACACAGTCCTAATCGTTATCTGAATAATTCCTCCGAAGCCAGAGAAGCCTTTATCTGGTGGAGTACCGCGAGTGAAAGATATTTGTTCGATAACAGCCTGGCGTGACTCGCCAGTGCTGAGGTCTTGCCAAGTTACTACGTCTCCAGATTCCTCAATGTCTTCAAGGAGTTGGATTCTATCCATTGCTCTACCTTCGTAGCCAGTGACAACGTTGTATCTATCTGTCTCTAAGTCAAAGCAATAGACTGGGAACTGAATGACACGCTGGCGTGGGGTAGCAATGGTTGCCTTAGCCTGATAGCCCTTGAATACTGGGCCACGACTATTGGTTGTACCATCTCTGTATAGAATAAACTTAAAGGCTACATACTCTTGAGCAGTAGCAGGGTTAGATGTACCAACTTCAATAGGGCTGATGCTTGCATCGTATGAGATGTGGTCATACTCAACGCCGTTCTTATCCACTGTCTCCAGTGTCATAGAACCGTAGGTAAAGTCACCACGTCCAAGAAGACGCTTGAAGTTCTTAGGCTCAAGTGTTCCGTAGCGGATGTTACCTGTAGTCAGGTATCCAGATGTGCGAAGAGTTGAGGCGTCTTCAATGTAGATTGTTCCATCTGTCGTGCCATTGTTTGCTGTGCAGAATACAAGCCTGTCAGTTACTGTTGGGTCATCGTTGCCGACGAATGCACAAGCGGTTGTCTTGTACCCAGTAACGCCATCCATATACAAGTCATTAGCATAGGCAAAGCGTAGAGTTTCTAGTTCATTGGATAGGTCAATACGGATAACACCTGGCTCACCAGCCACGCCTGTAGCGCACCACACATAGTGGTCGCGTGTTGCAAAGTCAAAGCAAGGCTGTGATGTTTCTACAATAAGTGGACCATAGTTGAGTGAACCATCTTGGTCAGATACTGCTGCCACTCGGATACCTCTGTTGGTACCAATCATCATATAGCCAAGGTAGTAATGAATCTTGTGGACAATCTCACCTGCTGGAAGTTCTGCTGCTACCACCGCTGAGGTGAGTGTAGGCATTACACCTGCTGTAGATAGTGTGAACTTCTGAATGGTTGATTGGATGCCGTTGTAGCCAGCAATGTAAATGGCTGGACCAGATGCTGCCACAGATGTGTAAACGTGTGTAGAGGTTGGGTGAGAATAGATTGTAGTAGGCATAGCAGTTGCAGATGTAGAAAACTCATACACCTTGTTGTCTGCACAGAGAACGATACGGTCTTTGACGTACTCCATTGTTGCATTTGTAATGGCGCCAATCTCGTCAAACATCTTGACAACATCTGATGTATCCGCTGAACTACCAGTAAGAGGTTTTTTGTAGACAGTCTTCTTGGTCGCTGTATTGGTAATCCAGTAGGCAAATGTTCCATCGTCACAGAGTGCGTAGACTGGGGAGTCTGTTCCTGAGGTATAATCTACAAAGTGAGTTACTGTTCCATTTGCTGCAATCTTATCAACATCATACTCATCTAGTAGAAGTACACCTTTATTTGTGCTCCACTTGATTGGACGTAGGTGTTGTTGTGTTACACCATTAGATGCAATAGCACCAGTAATTGTGTGAGTAGATGTGCAAGACTTTAGTAGTGTTGCCTGTCCCTTGGTCCAGACGTTGATGCCCTTGCTATCAGAGAAGCGATAGTGTCCATTCTCGTCTGTAGTAGCAGGGTCATAGAAGTTGATACCTGACCCAGAGTGGAATGACATCTGGCTACGAATCCACCAACCAGTAAGAGACTGCTCGCCTGGCTCAGTGCCATTGTCGAACTGGTCTTTACGAAATGGTGCAGTCTGACGCACATAAGGGCGTGAGTCATTGATTGCGTAGATGAATGGAAGTCCACCAAGTGCTACGTCATAAGACATATCGGTGTTCTGCCAGATAGCAGTAGATGAAACTACACCTACGTCAACTGCGATGGACCGTTCAGCACGGCCCTCGGTAATATCTCTGCCAGCCAAGGCATACCTCCACTACTAGAAAGAAATTGAATTAGAGAACGAGTGTTGCTGCTTCTTCTTCGGTAAGAGGTGTACCTGCTACCAGTTTTGCACGAGCAGATGTCTTGAGTGCAGCCAGTGCTTCTGCTGCTGCTTCTTCTGTTGCCTTCTGTGCTGCATATGCTGCTGCATCTGCCTCACGCTGGGCGATTTCTTCTGCTGTTAGTGGACGCTCTGTAACTTCGCCTGTAGCGCAGTTTACTTCGATTGCTGTTGGTGTTGTCATTGTATTTCCTTTTCTTTATAGTATGCCGTAAAGGGTTGCTGTTGAGCCTATTGCAAAATTATTTGAATTGTGGTCAACAAATGTAATAGTTGTAATTGCCGCAGTTCCAGACCATAATCCTGCAAGTATATGAGCGTAAGCAAGTGTTTGATTTGCTTCTTGCGTTATGTCTACTGAAAAAGATTTTTGATTTCCATTTGTGTAATTAGGAATATGAGCCTCTTGTGAGGTAAATGTGTTAGCAGTTGATGTGCCACCATTAAATTCACCCACATACCCACCAGCATATCCTACGCCATCGCCAGTTGTTACAGCCGAACCATTGCCACGCAACCATTTAATTGAATAATTGCCAGCAGTAGAATCTGAGTTAAATCTAATAAGCATTGCATCTGTGTCACGAGAGCCAGTTGCTCTTGAACTAATAACAACTTTCAAATCGGTGTAACCGCTAGGTATATTACTAAAGGTTACAGTAGAAGCAGAAGCGGTTAGTTCTGTGGAACTAATTTTATATAACTGTAATGGCATTAGGCGTTACCTGCTTCTATTCCATAGAGTTTGAAAGTTGAACCAATTGCAAAGTTAACTGAGCCGTTAATTGTAATAGAAGTAATTGCTTCTGGTGTTTTACGCCATAAACCAGCGCCAGCAAGTGCAACGCAAGTTGTTCCCATAGAAGAATTTCTTATTAAAACACTTTTATTTGTTGTTGTATTAGCGTAATCCATAATATCAAATATTGTTATTCCAAATAGTCCAGCAGTATCATTTGAACGTGGAAGTTGCTCACCAGATATGTTGCTTTGGTTTGATGCTCTATATGATATTGAAGAAGCAGTATCCCCAAATATCGCCGTCCAACTATAATTTGTAGTTGTATCTGAATTAAATTGCAGCGATGCTGCTTGATATGTTGTTGTCGCTCCTCTTGCATTAATAACTAAACGTAAATCAGTATATCTTCCAGGTATGCTTGTGAATGTTACGGTTCCTGTTGCAGAGGTAAGAGTTGTTCCATCAATCAAGGCATAGGTAGCAGTCTTAGACATTTATCATCATCCTTTTATGCCGTATAGTGAGAAGCGGGAATACTGAACAAAACCAGAACCGTTATGTATTAATTCTATTGAAGTTATATTACCCGTATTATACCAACAGGTAGAAGCCATTTCTATTAAACCACTACCGTTTAAGTCTTGACCTCCAAGACTGCGTAAGGTTTTATTTTTATAGGTTGATGAATAATCTAATATAGATATTACTCCAGCCGAAAATATATTAGCAGTAGTTGATATGCCGCCGTTGCGAATGATTAGAGGTGTTGATGTTGCAGATTGCGCTTGAGCGCCAGCCGTAGCACCATTTCCGTTAACATTGTGTGCTGAATAATTACTACCAGAATCTGATTGATACCTGATATAAATACCACCGCCACCAGCAGTTGGTGCTTTTGCTATAAATCTAATTTCAAGATGTTTATAGTTTTGCGGTATATTAGAAAAAGTAATTGTTCCAGTTGTACTAGAAAGTAGCGTAGTAGCAATAGGCTCCATATAGTAGTTGTCAGCAGATGCAATGTCATACTTTGTACCAGTAAGACCATTGGTAGTTAACCTAGTAACTGCCATTTTATACCTCTGCTTTCACGCCATAGAGTGTGGCTGTTGAATACTGGACAAAACTGTCACCGTTACCGCTAAAGATTGAAAGTGAACTGATTGTTGTAACTGATGACCATAGGTTAGCACTTAGATAAACATAGGCTGTAGTTGCATTGTTCTCTGCTACGGAATCAATTGATAGAGATTTATTTGTTGAGCCAGCATAGTTCGGAATGTAAATTTCTTGATTGCCAAAAGTGCTAGAAGTTGCAGTTGCAGCAGGTACATCTCCAATGTATAATACTGTTAAAGTTCCAGATGCAGCACTTGCTCCATTACCACTTATGTAACGATTGGTTATATTAGAGGTTGAACCATTTATCTTTAACTGTGAGTTATCCCAATTGGATGCACGATTAGAACGAACTGATATTTTAAGCATCAAGTCATTATAGTTCTGTGGGATATTATTGAAGTCAATAGATGCTACCGCAGTCGCACCAACAGTTACCTCGGCTAGTTTGCTATATGTAAATGCCATTATGAACCAGCCTTTATGCCGTATAAAGTGAAGGTAGAACCTGCTGCAATGTTGCCACCCGATATGGTAATTTTAATAGAGGTAATAGCATTTGTATTACGCCATAAATCTGCAAACATTTCAGTTGCAAAAGCAGCAGAGTTTGAACGCACAAGAGTTGTTTTGAAAACATTAGCATTTGCATAGTTAAGGAACTTTGCATTATACAATCCAAAACTACCGCTTGTTGGTGGTTCTGCGATATTAGATAAAAGAATGTTTGTATTGCTTGTTTGACGGAATGATACAGCAGTTGAGCCGTTTGCTCGAAGTCCCGTATTTGAATACAAAGAACCAGTGCCGTTGTCATTATTAAATTGCATAGTTAAACCTTGACCAGAGGCTGATGCTTGAACGCTAGCAACAAGTTCTAAATCAGTATAATCACCAGGTATAGTGCTAAAGGTTACTGTTGTTGATGCTGATGCAAGCACTTGTCTTGCTATAGGAGTATATGTCTGTGTTGGCATTCTTCCTCCTTATTTAATTCCGTATAGGGCAAATGATGAGTACTGAATAGCAGTGCCACCTGAAGGATTTATTGTTATTGTGCTAATTGCGGCAGTTGACATCCAAACTCCAGAGGTAATTCCAACCATTCCAGCACCGTTTGAATCTCCCCCTTGCAGCGCTCTGAGAGTTTTATATTTATTTGTATTTGCATAATCTAATACATCCACAATGGCAACGCCAAAGATTCCAGCAGTCAAACTGTTAGATGCTGCACGCATAAAGTCGTTGAATGAAGTTTGAGTTGTTGCTGCAGTTGCTGATGCTGCTGAGCCATCGCCTGATAAAGTGTGGAAAGCGTAATTGGAGCCAGTGTCAGAATTAAAACGTATTTGTTGATTATTCCAAGAACCAGTGTCATTTGTTCGAAGTATTCCTCGAATTTGTAAATGTTTATAGGTGCTAGGAATAGAACTAAAAGTAATAGAAGACACACCGCCTGCTCCTACATCCACCTTATCAATATAGTCATAACTTCCACCTAGGATGACATCATTGCCACCTAGTAACGTCTTCTTAGTAGAAGGCCCCTGTGCAACACTAGAGGTCTTTACTCTAGTGATTGCCATTAGGACTCGTCGCCGTAGGCGTGGAAAGAGATGTTTGCAGTTGAAGCATAGACAGTTACTACATCTGTTGTAGCAAGTGTGATGCCCAATGTAAGGCAGGTAGTATCAGCAGCACCGACTGCAACATCATAGGCTACATAATGAACAGCAGCCAAGGTAGCACCAGCAGGACGTACTGCCACACGGAAGGTAGCAGATGATGATGCTTGGTTGCATATTGTAAGAGATGAGATAACCGCACTCTTAGCAGATGGAACTGTATAGAGTGTTGTTGCTGTTGTTGCAGATGGGTTTACTTGCCCAAGTACTTTCTTTGCCATTTGTATTTCTCCTTAGTTTCTTAGGCGCCCATCATCATAAAGATGTCGGCTGTTGGGTCGGTTGTTACGGTTGCCCACGAAGCGGTTGTACCGTCTGTGGTTAAATACTTTCCTGAGTTGCTTGTCTGGCTTGGTAGTGCATCTACTGCTCCCCAAGAAGATACAGTTCCATTTGTAGTCAGATACTTACCTGAGTTGCCTGTCTGGCTAGGTACTACATAGGCTGTAGAGTCTGTAGCCACAAGAGTCTTGCTAGATGGAATAGTTGTACCGTTGATAGATGTAGCAGTTGCTACGCCAAGGTCAGGGGTGACAAGGGTAGGGCTGGTATTCATTACGAAGGTAGAGCCTGTACCAGTCTGTGCTGCAACGCTAGTGGCTGAGCCAACAGATGTAATAGGACCAGTCAAGTTGCTAGGTGCAACGGTTATTGTATCTACATAGCCCTTAGTTGCTGCATCAGTAGATGTGGTTGGTGTGCCTAGTCCAGTTACCTTGTTGGTTCCCATTGCTAGGTTGCCAGACATTGTGCTACCAGACTTGAGTACTACTGTGTCTGAGAAGTTTGCTGTATCAGCCAAGGCTGCTGCAATCTCATTAAGGGTATCAAGAGTAGATGGAGCACCATCAATAAGGTTGTTGATTGCTGTTCCAACATAGGCTGTAGTTGCTACCTGAGTAGTGTTAGTACCAGCAGTAGCAGTAGGGGCAGTAGGAACACCAGTAAGTGCTGGGCTAGCCAATGGAGCGTATGTGCTTGAGGCTGTTGCAGTTGCTAACTTAGAATCAATCTGAGTCTGGATAGCAGAAGTAACTCCGTCAAGGTATCCAAGTTCTGTAGTAGATACAGTAGATGAAGGAGCAATCTTGCTCCAGTCAATAGCAGCAGAAGCGTTGATATCTGCATTGACAATACCGTTGGTCAAAGCCAACTTGCCGTAGGCAATCTGAGCAGATGTATTAACGTCTGCGTTAACGATTGCTCCAGTGCCAATAACCGTGGTAAGGCTGACGTTGCCAGTTCCATCAAAGGTGACTCCGCTTGCTTCGACATCTCCAGTAAGTTGGAATGTACGAGCAGTAGCCAAGGCTGTAGCAGTAGCAGCATTACCTGTGGTTGAACCAGAGGTTCCTGATACGTTACCAGTAACGTTGCCCGTGAGGTTGCCTGTGAAAGTTCCAGCGATAGCACCAGTACCAGTAATGGTTGGGCTAGTCAGTGTCTTATTGGTAAGAGTCTGGGTTGTATCAGTTCCTACAAGAGTTGTTGTAGCGTCTGGAATTGTGACTGTACGGTCTGCAGTAGGGTCTGTGACTGTAAGAGTTGTTTCAAACGCGTTAGCAGTAGCACCTTCAAATACAATGCTTGCATCTGTAAGGGTTAGCCCTGATACCTCAGGTGAGGTAAGAGTCTTGTTGGTAAGTGTCTGGGTGTTGGTTGTACCAACTACAGCACCAGTTGCACCGTGTCCCGTGGTTGCTTCGATGTGAGTGTTGGCTTCACGATAGTCACGACCAATTGCCATATGGCGAACAACAGCACCTGCTGAGTGAGCCTGGCCTGTTGAGCCATCAACACCACGAGTGATGGTAAGAGTGTTAGTACTTACCGCCGTGACATCTACAATTTCTTCAAGGGCTGTATCTGGGTCAATGACTGCGGTGAATGTTTCACCAGCAGAGATTGTTGTTCCACCCAAGATGGCTGAACCTGATACTACCGTTGCCGATGTACCAGATGAGGTAAGTGCCCCAGTCAGAGTTGTCTGCTGTGAGCGAGATGAGTATTTTCTAGTTGTCATTGACGGTCCTTATCGGCGGGAGAAGTGAACTCGTGGTGGATAATTCTGCTGTTGCGATTGTGTTTCTTCATTAAGACGCTGTGTGTAAAGTGCGTAGAGTTGCTTAGTTGCACTCTGTGATGCACCGTATGGGCGCTTAGAGTCTGTCTCATCAGCCTGTGGGCTAACCTGTGAGGCACGTGCTGGGTCAAGGAATGTGAGCAAGCGATAGGCTGCACCTAGGATTACTACATCTCTTGTTGACTCAGGAAGTCCTGTCTGTGTTGTATAGACCTGAGCATTAGTTGTGAATGCAGTTGGGTCTGCAGCGTAGACCACACGAACTGTGCGTCCTGAGATAGGAGCCTCACCTAGTGTGATTGTCTGGGCACCTGCACCCCAAGCGGTTGCATCTGCTGTTGAGTCAAAGTCCCAGCGACGTAATGGTCGCCATTCCTTTGATGGTCCGATGTCTTCCCAAGATACTGTCAAGATATTCTTGATGTCAAGGTTGTTGAAAGCATAGGTTGACTGTGCTGCATTGAATGTAAATGATGTGCTCTTGACTGCAAAGATGCTTGCTCCAAGAGAACGAATAGTGTCGTTGATTGCTCGCTTAACGCTAAAGCGTGGGAAGGTAGGAGAGATAGTAACCTTCGCATCTGCAGTGTGTGTAGCAGCAGTTGTACCTAGGTAGCCACGACCATAAGGAGATACGGTTGCTGTGTTAGCAACACGGTCAAATGAATCTACCCAGAGTAGTTCTTCGTCAATCTCAAGAATACCCTTACCTACAGAGTCGGTAGACCCAAGGCTAAGGATAAGTGGCGAAGCACTTGTTGATGTCAAAGTAGTGACAGCAGTAGTTAAGTGTGTAGCCCTATCCTGTTGGAAGGTATAGCCAGAGAGGTTGATAAGAACCTCGTCAATCATATTGGCAAGAGTAGTTGTCATACGCTGATGCTCCTTAGGGCTGTAACTGCTTCTAATCCTGTGGTTCCAGCAATCTCATTGCAGACAGCGTTAAGGCCCTTGTAGGCGTTAGGCTGGCGTGATGAACTCGCCTTGTAATTAAGTGCACCAATGAGTGCTTTGCCAGATGTACCAGCCCAGACGTTTGCAGCACCTTGAGCATCTTGATACCTTGTAATATCTGTAATGCCAGCGAGTCTGTTCAACTCAGCAGTCAGTGTGCTACCTTCTTTGCCAGTTGGCATAGTTATCTCCTTTTGGTCATTGCGTTGTAATAGTGTTCATCAAAAGAGAACCGCTTCATATGTGGAGCAGTTGCACTTGTGTCACACCAGAGTGGGATTCCTACCTTGTCGCATAATGCGAAGAAGTAGATGTCCTCACCAATAAACTTTGTTCCTCGTCCCATCTCCATAAACAACTGCGCTTCTGGCAGTTCCTTTAGGATTCTTTCAACTACGCTGCGGTGCATAAGGATGAACCCCATACCTGCAGCCCCTACCTGAATCAACTTGTCCTTAGGTAGTGGGTGCACTCTGGTCAAACCAAAGCCACCGTCTTTATTATCTGCAAAGTTAAAGAGTGTAGGCATTGGAACCATCAAGGGTTCTTCTGGATTGTCTGTAGTAAAGTAGACTCCAGTAACCATTGGCTTCTCGTCTTTATCCTTGGCATTCCATAACTTGAGGAATGTCTCTGGACTGATGACTACATCTGAGTCAACCCAAAGTAGCCAATCAGATTTGTTCTGCTCATACCAATATCTAATTACAGTCTCACGTTGTCTAGCAATCTGGTTGCCTTGGCTGCGGAGTGTGGAGTGGAAGTTTATGCCTGACTTGAGCATTACATCTGTCACGCCCTGCATAAACTTTCCATCTACCATACCGTTATCGCACCAGGCGATTGATACTGTCTCTTGCATTGTCCCCTACTTTCTTATTTCTTTTTTGCTACAGCAGCGTTATCTACCAGGTTAGGGTATCTACGCCCTGCTGCTTTGGCTCGCGCCTTGGCTGCAGCCTTCTGTGCTGGAGTCAATGGAGTTGACTTCTTCTTAGGATTCTTTTTATCCCAGAATGCTACTTTTTTTGCCATTACCATTTCACCTTATCTGCCCAATATGCTGCACTCATTTTACCTTTAGCAATGTTCTTCGCGTGTCTGGCTTTGAAAGATGCTTGGCGTGCCGTAGGTTTCCTGTCGCCAGTAACACCCTGTTGACCAAAGCGAATAGTTTTAACCTTATCGCCCTCCTTAGCCACAACAACGTGTGACTTCTTAGGATGATTAGGCGTACGCTTTGGTTTATTAAACCCAGATACTCCTGCTCGCTTTAGCCGTGGGTCCACCATTTATCCTTTATACTTACCTTCAAGAACAGATTTCATTATTCTTGCTTTTTTAGCCTGCTTAGACACAATGTTCTTAGCACGACCTAAAGTTTTGCTTGTACTGTTCATTCTATTAAGGTCTGCAGTTCTTTGTGTCGCAGTTTTTGATGCCCGATAATCTAAGTTATCTTTCTTACCTTTAGCCTTATTAATGTCAACTTGATGTGCAGCACCTCTGGCTTGACGCCCTGCATCTGCTAATCTGTCATTTACACTTCGCCAAGGTGTCATATTGCTTGACTTTTTTGGTGCTGCTTTCTTTACTATTGACTTCTTCATTGCCATTTTACTTGCCTCTCTTTAGTTTATATTTGTAAACATCGTATATTGCATCTACGTATTCTTTGTAAGTCATTGAGTCTGTTTTGTATGCAGCAGATTGTTTATACTGTGCAAGTGTTGGTGGTGTAAACTTTGGCATTGGTGTAATCTTAGCCGTTACTTTACGTGGAGGTTTAGCCAACCCAGCCTTAGGTCTAGGCGTTGGCTTTGGTTTTGGTGTAGCCATTACTTCTTCTTCGTCTTCTTCTTAGCAACCTTCTTGGCAACCTTCTTCTTGGCTGACTTCATCATCATTGCCTTCTCTTCCATACCCTCGGCCTTGGCATACATTGCTGCTGCCTTCTTGCCTTTTGGTGTGTATGGGAACTTCTTCATTCCTACTTGTGGCATTAGATTGCTCCTATTTCTTTCATTACTGCTGCTGTGTTTTTGTTTATGTCTTTAGCCTTAGGCATTGTGTCTGCGTCATACGCTTTACCCAATGTCTCAGATGCTTGATAAGCCTGCTCTACGTGAGCGTGAGTGGTTCCTGCTGGCTGTATGCCAGACTCCCTAGCCTTGCGGTAGGAAGCCAGTTCAGAGTTCCACTTCTTATCAGGTACATCTCTTGTTGCATCACCTGCATTTAACTGCAAGCCTTTGGCCTTACACCCGAAGCAATCTTCGTCACATTGTGTATGGTCAATATCTATATCTTCTTCTGCCAGAAACGGTTTATCCGATGTCTCGTCGCAGAGCACACAGCCCCACAGTGTCGCCACAAAATCGTGAGATTCACTAAAACCCCACTCTAAAACTTTACTAATATGACTGTGCATTTTGTCCCCTACTGTACTGTGAAGTTATCCTCTGTTACACCTATGCTTGCAGCAATTAACTCTGCCTTTGTTGCTTCATCTACCGTATGATTGTAGCCACCACGATAGACAACATCATAGTCATTGAGGTCTTCATCTACTGAGTAACGCAAAGTTGACCAAGTACCACCGTCTTTGACAACTGTGATACCACGCTTTAACTTGTAGAAGTAGAACAGGCGATGTCCACCTGCAGGTCCCTCATCCACCGTTGGTGGTCTAAATGTGTACGTTGCCATAGTTCTCCTTAATGAACTTACTGATGAGGCTAGGTTTCCCTAGCCCCACCCGTCAATCAACTAAGCGATTGATGAACCTGATTCGATTCGGTATAGTGCTTCTTCACGGTAGCGTGCAAAGCCAAGTACGCCGTACCAACCCATTGGGCGGTGACGCATCAACTTGTCAACTACTGGTCCGATGACTACGTGTGGCTCTTCGGCAACTGCCTCGGCCATTGCTTGCTGTCCAGCGATGATTGTGCGGTACACCTTTGCAGATGAAGCACCGTCTGTTGCTGAGTAAAGACGTGGAGACTCTACGTAGTATGCACCTTCGTATGTTCCAATCTCTCCAGCCCAGATGCGGTCCTGTGCAGAACCGTACTGGTTAGGGAGAAGCCATCCTGCTGAACCTGTCTCTGCACGGAGGTCGTGTGAAACTTCTGGGTGGATACCAGCCCAGTAGAGTGAACCCTTGCGTGCTGTAGCCTTGTTTGCACGGAGTTTTGCAACTGCCTTGCGAAGGTTTGCAGATGAGATTGTTGCAGCAGCAGTAACTGTTGCTGTTGATGTTGCTGTTGAACCTGAGTAGATGACGTTTGAGCCACCACGTAGGGTTGTCATAGCAACTTCGTCAATTGAATCTGCGAGGTTGAATGCAATGATGTTAGCAATTGCTGGGTCAACATCTGCAAGTGAGAACAACTCAAGTGCACGAGTTACGAGAACTGAGTTACCGTACTCATTGAGAGTGATGGTAACTGATGTTGGTGTTGACATTGCTACTGCATCTGGGTCAGTATCTTCTGTGAGGGCTGTTGTAGCCTTTGAAAGGTCAACGTACTTCTGTAGTACAACTGTTGAGCCTGGGATTGATTGACGTGCTGGGCGCTTGTCGGCTACTGAACGAATAAGTGGTTCGCTACGAAGTGCGAACTCAAGAAGTCGGTCATAAGCCTTCTGAACTAAACCAGCACCGCCGACGGTACCTCCGAGTGTAGCGGAGCCCGTTCCTGTGAATGCGTTTGCCATTGGGTATATTTCCTTTTGTAGTTAGAAACTATGATTGATTATTCTTGTGAGCGAAGTAAACTTAAAATCTCTTCTGCTGATTCAGCATTGTCGAGGCGGTAGTTTAGGTCTTCTGCTCGGTCAGGTGTGTATGCACCCTGTGTAACGACGTCCTGCTGACGTAATGCAGCGCGGTCCATCTCGTCTACTCTAGGGGCTTCCTCTGACTTAGTTAATCCGAACAAGTCTCCGTTTTCGTCGAGCCAGTTATTCACTGATTCTTCGTTAACATCATCTATGTCCTTAAGGATTAAACGTACAGCCTTAGGATTGACACCCTTCTTTTCTAGGACTTCCTTGACGGTTCTCTCACGCTGAACCTTGGATAATGATTCCAATTGGTCTGTGAGTTCCTTGATTCGTTTCTCATCATTACGCTTGGCTTTCCGCAACTTCTTTAAGAGGTCGCTTCCATCCATATTGCCAGTGACTTCTGTGTCCAAGTCATCGTCTTCGTCATCCCAGTAGTTGTTGCTCATAGCAACTTTCCACCCTTCTATTTGTAGTAGTCGCAAGCCTCAGGTTCCAATCGGGGGAATGGTCTGGCTCTTGCTATCGGTCTAGTACGCTATACGGGGCCGATGGGTCCATATAGGATTCTGTTTAGAAGGAACCTTGGCGTGATGCGCCTAGGCTTCCCTTACCTGTTCCAGCAGAGCCTTGGAATCTTGCTTGCTCTATTGCTGTAAGTGATTGACGTGCACGCTTTGCTGAGGCTGTACCCTTAAATACTTCTGCCTCTGCTTCAGTTTGCCCGTAATTTTCTCCTTGTGAAATCTGTGATAGGAAGTCTGCACGTGGTGTAAGTTCTGCAACAGTTGCATATCCCTTACGTGCTTCGTCCTTGGTTACTCCATAGTCTGCAAGGTCGGCTGCAGTTGTCTGCGCTACCTTTACACCCTGAACAAGTCCTGCTCCACCAATTTCAGCCATTGTTATCTTACGTTGTAGCGCAGGCAAGCCTTCCTTAGGGTCAAGGAAAGATGAAACAATATCTGTTTGATTAAGCATTGGGTAATACTGAGCCAAGGCTTTCTTTGTCTCTGGGTCTGCATTCTGAATACGTGTTACAGCAAGACCCACTCTATCTGCTACCTCAGTAGGAGACACATCGTTGCTGATAAAACTACTTAATGTTTCTTGTTTTGCAAGTCCCGCTACACCAAAAGAACGCATTGTCTCCGTGTACTGTCTTTCCAAAGCAAGGTATGCACCTGGGCTAAGTACTGACTTGCCTGCTGCTGCACGGGCCTTGTTTGCAGAAAATCTTGTTTGGAATGCAACCGCTAATGGGTCATTGCTATTAGGGTCTTGCATTATGAGGTCAATAGTATCTGCTGAATAACCCTTGATAACAGCGTTAGTTACTGCATCCCCAAGTTCACCAATTCCATATGATGAAAGAAGTGCTTTGATAGCAGCAATCGAATCAACCTGCGCCACTGTAGGACCAGTGTTAAGTGGATTAGAAGGCACAGCAGCAGCGACTGGCTTAGAGCCATCGGCTGCTAAACCGTTAGCATCAACATCAACAGGACCATTAGCAGTTTGAACTGTGCCAGCCTTTGTCCAAGTTGGTTTTACTGGTGCTGCTGGTTCTTCTTCTACGGGAAGAAATGGTCCAACGTTTCCAACGCCTCCTGGATTTCTTGGTCCTGCTGGGAACTTTGGAGATGGTACGAACCCTGGAATTGGTCCAGATGTAGGCGCTGCACTTGCCATCCTTGCATCATACTCTGCGTCTGGACGTACTGATGCTGCTGAATCTGTTGTAGATGCTGTTGGCTGAGCAACGGGTATATTAAGAATCTGCCCTGGTTTAATAAGATTTGGGTTAGTAATCTGTGGGTTAGCAGCAATGAATGCTTTGAGTGATACTCCTGCTTTTTTAGCAAGAGCACTCATAGTATCGCCAGATTTTACCTTTACTGTCTGTGCCATTATCCTACCAAACCGAATGTCTGGGCTAACCTAGTGGCTACATTAGCCAAAGTGTCCTGAGCATTCTTAGTAAAGCGCCACTTCGAATTTTGGCGCAGAGATACTTCATAGTCGTACAAGTTCATCAAACCCTTTGGGTCTTTTGCTACATCTTTAAGTTCTTTAATGTCAATAGTGTCTGCATCTTCTTCAAGGATATTAGCACGTGACTGAAGGTATGGGCTGAGCAATTGCTTTACTGTATATCCAGCATCAATCTTTTCGGTAAGGGCTGGGAATAGCGTCTTAGCCTGAAGGTTAATCAAGTTCATATTAGCCTTAAGGCGGTCATTATCTGATGCTGATTCTAGTACCTGCTTGTTGAAAGTTGCTTGAGAGATTGGAATACCATTCTCAAAGTAAGCATTCTTAAGTGTTGTGTAAGCAATACCAAATTGACCCTTACCCAAGTTTGCCTGGGCTACAGGGTCTCCTGCATTTGCTGCATTAATGCGAATGTTGGCGTACTGGTTAACATACTTGTTGAGTAGGTCAATACGCTCTTGTTCTGTGACACCCTTAGTGGTTACATCCACACCCTTAATGGTTTTTGCCTTACTAATGCGTGATAGTTCAAGGGCGTTAAGTTCCTTGTAGTAGGCATCTACTGCATCCTTAGGTGCTGCCTCACCGAACATAGTCTTAAATGTGTCTTGAATCTCAGCCGCAGCCGATGGCCTTGCTGTAAGAGAACCGCTAGTACGGCTAGTTGCACCAGTGGCTCCTGTTGCTGCATCTGCTTTAATAGCCTGAGAAATAGCAGCGCTAAGTGGAAGTTTTGTACCAGTAATTTGTTGGTAGTTCAAAGCCCTTGCAACCAAAGAAATGAGTGGGTCAGATGTGCCCAACTTGCCGTTTACTGGGTAATCATATTGACCTGCAGATGCGTACTGCTGCTTGAGATTTTTGATAGTCTCTGCACCAAGTTTATTAAGGTACTTAGCCAACTCTATTGTGTTGTCAGCATATGTAGGCTCGCCTTTATCGTTGTAGATAGCATAGCCAGATGTTGTTTCAAGACCAGTTTCGTCTGCATTTGTATTATTATTTTGGCTGGCGGCAATCTTGCTTCCAATGGTCTTATCGTTATCATTTTGGTCAAGGAGAACGTCAGGGATTACTTCCCCTGCTTTGGTCGGGACTACGAATCCATCGCCATCTTTGTCTTGTGACATCTTATTCTCCAATCAAACCATCGAATATGTTCCAGTAAAGCGATACAGCATTAGGGTTAGTACCCGCTGTGGCCTTTAGGAACTCACGTATATCATCTTTCATCATTCTCTTGCGGTCAGCATCTGACTGAGAACTTCCTTGGATAGCATCTACGCTAGCCTGGAACTCGTCATACTTGTAAATCATTGTTGCAAATGTGTTAGCAAGGTCCTTATCTGGAGATAAGCCATTGTATACAACGCTGCGTAGGTCATTAAGTGCTTCAATCTTCAGAGCCTTGTATGCCTTAACATCACCAAGTTCTGCGGCCAATAGAGGATATTGCTTCATAAAAGCATTCTTCTCTACATCCCACTTTTGACGAAGTTCTTTTCTACCCTGAACACTGTCGGACTTTGTGATTGCATCATCGTAAAATTCTTTACGTACATTGTACTTCTGGCGGCCTTCTGCTGACGCAGCCTGGCGCAGGAAGTCCTCAAGGTCCTTATTCTTAATAAAGCCTTCAGACTTTAGGTATGAATATGCACCTATGTCATTCTGTCCAGTTACTGGAACAAAGAATGATGCTGCTTGCTTGTGATAAAGAATGAAATCCTTGTTATTCTTTACAAAGTCTGCTGCTTCCATAGTCTTCTGGAAGGAAGCCTCAGTGCCAGTCTCTGTCTTTGAGACTCCATATACAGCCTTGTTAGGATATAGGGTTACAAAGCGAACATAAGCCTTGCTGAAAGCATCTGGGTCACCAGCATACTTCTCAACCAACTTAGCAAACTCTGTATCCCAACTAAATACTCCTGCATCAATCATTGCCTGAGGAACATCTTGGTTGGCAAATGTCTGAACTGATGCTGGGGCAAAGAGACCCATAGTAAAGCGAATTGCCATAATGTTAATGGCTTGCTTCATAACGAATGTCATAAATTCGTTGATGTCTGAGCCTTCTTTAGGACCATTACCAGTAGAAATTCCAAGACGCATAGCCTGAACAACTGCTGATGCCTTCTGTTCTGTAAGAACTTCTTGACTTCCAATAATATCTATAAAACGTTGTACGTTGATAGGAGTAACCTTGCGCCAGAATGGTTGGTCTCTCCTGCTTCCAGTAAGAATTGGTTCTACATCCTTAATCCACTCACCAACAATAGGTAAGTTAGATAGAATCTCCAGCGGAATAGCCGTAAGAGGTGTACCGATTCTAGGTGCTGCAGATTCTGGGTCAAGAGATGGGGTAAGCATCTTGACTTTACCACCAAAGTTAACTGGCAATGGTTGCATTCCTGGTAATCCTAGGAAGCGAAGTACTGTTCCACCCATAATGACGTTAAGAATGTCATCACCTGGGTAGGTAAAGTAGAGTTCACCGTTGGAATCCTTGTGTACAAACCCTGAATGCTGGAATGTTTGGTTAAGAATAGCAAGTCTTTGGATAGCCTCTGGCTCGTACTTTGCAATACGACCAGCACGACGCCAAAAGTCCTCTGTTGCACGATAGTAGCGACCAAAGTTACGGATGCTAAATGCAAGATTTGTTCGGATGTCCGAGTTATCTACATATGCAAGCGTTCTGTTACGAGCAAGGTTTAATGCTGTCTCGTGAGTCTGATTTCTTGCAAGTAATTCTGCAGTCTCTCTTGTTATTCCAGCCTCAATAAATGAGTTGACTAGATTATTTTGCAACTTACCAAGTTGTTCGCGGTACATTACATAGTTACCATAGAGAATAGGCTCACGGTCTAGGAGTGCAATCTGGCGACCAATCCAAGCGTAGCCATTCTTTACAACTCGGTCAATAAACTGTGGCGCTTCGCCAGCCTGGTAAGGAATAAGTTCGCGTCCAAGAACCAACTTAGGCTTATCAAAGCCTTCCTCGTACTTGGCAAGTTGAGCAAAGTCAAAGTTTGTGATACCACCACTTACCTTGATTTCCTCAATAAGTTTTACGTTAAGACGGCCAGAGTAATCACGTAGGCCGTTTGTAGCATCTACATAGATACGCTTAGCAAAACCTTCTGCTCCTTCGGCCTTGTATATAGCAAATCGCTTAGCAAGCGTATTTCCCTTGCCTTCAATAAACTTAACAAGTTCGGCAATAACATCTTCTTCTTTACGAAGGATATTTGTAAATACAATTTGTCCAAAGATATTCTTTTTGCCAATTGTATTCTGCAAATCAAGGTACCAGTTGAGTAGGTATTCTGGTCTATCGTAACGAATCTGAGAAAACACTGACTGGAACTTTGCATCTTTTAACATTTGCAAAATTTGTGGGTTCTCTGTAAGAGATGGTCCATACTGACGTAGGCTACTCATAGTCTCTTCTGCTACGTCCAACTTAAATTCTGCACGAGTTGCTGCGCCATTGATGGTGTCAGTAACTACTTGTCCATTGTTGCGAACAAAGTCTTCGGCATATCCTGAGATACGTGCACCTTTAGCAGTACGCAAGAACTCTGGCTTAAATCTATCGTTAAGAATAGCCTTACCTACGGCAATTGCCATAGCCTCAGGGTCATCTGCAAACTTAACAAGTTCATCTCGTGTGTACATTGTCTTCATAATTCTGTACACTTGACGCGAGATGAGACCAAGTGGGCTAAACTCTACTTCTTTTTGCCCTATGATAGTTTTCTTGCCGCTTGGCAATGTAGCCTTACGAATCTCTTGAGAGATAAGGCGGCCAGAAATGTAATCTGCTACGCCCTTAAGACCATTGATGAGTCCGAAAGTTCCGACTTCTTCAATGCTGGTACGAATACCTAGACGTGGGTACAAGTTAAGGAATGACCAAACATCAACTGTTTTTTGCGACAGTACAGATTCGCCAACTTTGCCAGTAATTGTTGAAAAGATATTTCCTCTAAGTTCAAACTGACGAAGTTCAACTAGGTTAGGAAGGTAGCGACGATTTGATAGTTGGTATGCACGAACAGCATACTGTGCTCCATCAAGTTCAGCGGCATTAAAAACTTCTAGTTCTGCTGGGCGAATGCCTTCAAGAATATCTTTAATCTCTTTTTTGGCCATCTTTGTTTTGTATAACATACCGCCAAGAATGGAGATTGATTTATCAAATTCTTTGATTACCGACTCGATTGTCGCTGCTTCTTCAGGGCTTACTCCAAGGTCTCTGCGAGCAATAAGTGCCTTTTTAGTTTCCTTGATTTCAGCAATGTCTGCAACAATCTCGCGCATTTCTGCGTTACTAGATGCAGCAAGACGTTGAGCAACACCTTCTGCACCTGCAGTTTCTGTTACTTCCTGAACAATTCTACGAATGCCTGCTGGAGCCTGGACCCCTCCTGCTTCTGTGGTACGCAAAATGCGAGTAAACTCACCTAGGTCAAGTGCTGACTGGTTTACTGAGTAGAGTTCCTTGCTCATTACATCAATGTTGTCAAGGAACCGTCGTCCGCCTTCAGTAAGGTCAAAGCCCATACCTACGCCAAGAGTCTTAAGCAAGCCCTTGTACATAAGAAGACGTTCGCCCTCTGTAGCACCAATCCAAGCAATGCGAAATACTGATGCGTTGTGCTTATCAATAACTGTACGAGCAAGGCGATAAACCTGGTCAGCAGATGATGCGTCATCAAGGACAATCATTCTGTCAAGTTTTGGAGCAATAGAAACCTGACGAGAGATTGCTCTATCTAGGACTGCATCTAGGCTTCTGTCTTTTGCAACAAAACCTTTTCCATCTGCACGTCCTGCAAGAACACGAGTGTCTTCTCTAAATCCAAGCCTAGACGCCCAAGCGTTTGGACCCTCTTCAATGGTCTTTGCAATGTCTGCAATGGTTTCTGGAAGTTCGCCAACGCGGTAGCGTTCAATTCCGATGCCTTTACCAACTGCATCTTTTGTCCAGTCTTTAATTGCACGAGCAATTGAGTAACGTGGAACTAAAGGGGTACGACGAATACCAGCGTTTCCACGCATCATATCGTCAACAATGTCTCCACTTACAAAGAACTTGAGAGCAGAGTCAGCGTCCTTGATGTTTGGAGCCATATACATAGCAACGTCTGTGCTAATTTCGGGGAAGCGTTCAGTAATGCGTGTAAGGGTATCTGCCTTTACAGCGATACTTCCGTTCTCATATGTCTGAAGTAACTTGCCTAGTCTGTCCCAATAGCGACGTACAGTTCTACTCTTCCAGGCTTTTTCAATGTTACGTGGGTCTTCGCCCATTTTAATAAGACCAAAGCGAGCAGTTTCACCAACACGCTTAAGTTTGCTTATACCAATAAGTGGGTCAAGTGCAAATGTAACAACAAAGTCAATTGTGCCAGAAATGCCAGTAAAGAACTTCTGTGATGCTCCATCGCCAGCAACAGCCTTCTCTGCATCAAATGGAAATAAACGGAAAAGGAATTCACGAGTGCTGTCACGACCAACAGAAATTTTTGCGTTTGAATACTGGGTTATGACCTTAGCAACTTCTTGTGCAAACTCTCTATCTTCTGGCTTGCCAGAAGTAAAGCGATTTACTACTTCAAGTTTCTTATCATCGGCTAGAATTTCTTCATAGTTGTCAAGTATGTTTTCTTTTCGAGCAAGAATTTTAGCAACGAATGCAATTTCAGGAGCAGTGTTTTTTTCTATGATTGCTACTTCATCTGAATTAAATACGTTTTCTTTATCTGCTGCTTGTTCCCAATACTTCTTCCAAGTTGTAGAAGCATCTGTTGGCAGTGCGTCGCGTCCGCCTGGGGCTAGTTCTTTCAAGCCCTCAAGAGTTGCTTGACCCCACACCTTAAGAGCATTCTCGCCAGCGTTGCTTGCTAATTCTGAAGCAGCATATGGTTGCTTTACAAGTTTTTCTTGTGGGCGGAGCAATTTTTCAAGTAGGTCACCTGCTGCCGTTGTTGTTCCAGCCCTTTGAAAACCAGCATAGGTAGACTTAAGTGGACCGATAACGCCTACAACATTCTGTAATTGCGTTGTTGCTTCTTTAAGTGTTACATCTTTTTTGCGGCCAGTTTCGATACCGACAATTTGCTTACCAAAGTCAAGCACGGTTCTATAAGAATAATTTGATGCACTTGTTGCACCTGCAAGAAAGTTTCCAAAGAAACCTTTATCTTGCTGTTGGTACTTTGGGTCGAAAGTCATAGCAAGTACTTCGCGGTACTCTTTTGGAAGAGCATTGAATGAGCGATAAGCGTCATTCTGGGGAAGTGTGCTTAAGTATTCGTGAGTCTTCTTTAACTCAGTAAATGCAGCAACCTGTGATTTTTCCTTTTCGGAAAGTCCTGCTTGGGCAGCAGCCACCGCAGTACCTGGCGAAACGTCAGCAATTTTATTTAATGGTTTTTTAATCATTAAAGACCTCGTGATGCAACGAAGTCGTATAGTTCCTGTACTTCTCCAGTAGGGTCCATATCAATCATTGATGCAAGAATCTCTGAAAGAGAACGCTCACGAGGTAGGTTAAGAGCCTCAGAACCTGCTCCTGGGCCGAAGTCAACGCCGCTTGTAATTGGTTCATCTGGACGCTCTGTAGGGGCTGTGAGAGGTGTAATTGGTGGCATACCAGGAACATTCATAGGTGCTTCTCTAACTGCTCCACGAGGTGTAGGGCCTGCCATAGGTGCACCCTGTTGCTGTTGCATTGTTGCCTGACCTTGGCCATAAGCCATTCCAGGGATATAACGAGCAGCCTGAGTGCCAGCCTGACCATTGCCACCAGTTGCTGAGATATTAGCAGGGTTGTTCTGCGGTGCGGTAGGGCGCATTCCGCCTCTTTTTTCTGCCATTTATTTCTCCCTACTTAGTATGCTTGAATTGTACTTTCGATATATAAGGTGGAGCAGTAAAGGCTGAAACCTTCGCTGCTATCTCCATCGCTTCGTAGGCATCTGCTCCAGCGTGTAGTGCTCCTATAGCATACGCTGCGCCAGACCCTGTTGCATAAACTCCATCTGCATTTCTGGTAACCGATAGGTCATCATCAATGTCAAAAATTTCTCCGCATACTGCAATCAGAAACTGAAAGCGTTGCTCTGTCTTAGGCTCATCAAAGTTAAAACCATTTGATGATAAACATTTACGGAGAGAAGGCATAACCTTTACAATCATAAAGTGGTAAAGGTCTTCCTTGTCTTGCTTGGTAGGAACTGGAGGTTCCCAAATATGTTGTGCTACATCGCAGGGTAGAACTTCACCTGAACCAGCAACTAAAAATTGTCCTCGTTCAGAAATCTTCTTGACATCTGGATGTGTAAAAATCTTTCCACTGTCATCTGTAGTTTGGCTATCTGCAATCAGAACACAATCTTTTTCGTATTGTAATCCTATAATTGTTGTCATTGTCCCCAGCCTTTACTACCCTCTTGTTACTGCTCTTGCGTTTGCAGCACCTGATGCTGAAAGGCTTGAGAGAATTGTTTGAATATCTGGTGCTGCCTGTGGTGCTTCTATTGGTGCTCCACCTTGTTCTGTAGGAGCGCCTCCTGCTGGAACGCCTTCGGGAGCAGGGGACGTTTGCTCAACCATTTGTGGTGCCCCAGCAGGAGGAACTTGTTGCTGCGGAGCGAATGTGGCTTCAATGGCATCTTCTAATGCGACACCTTTTTGACGAGCCTTGATAACCGCAGCAATTTTACGGACCACCTCTGAAGCATCTTGTCCCTGAGTTGCCATTTGTGGAATAGCCTGTGAGAAGGCTGTAAGTGAACCAAGAAGCGAAGAACGCATCTGCTCAATTTCAATCTTCTCAAGTTCTTGTGTGACGTTGACTGTGAATGGAAGTTCACGCATAGCCATATCCTTAGAGATAAGACCGCCACCCAAAGCCTGGAGCATAAAGATAAGACCCTGTGCAGGGTTAAGACCAGCGAGCATTCCGTAGCGGACATCTGCTGAGTAGTCACCCTTGATGTCTCTGCCTGGTCGGTATGTGATTTCGTAAGGTGAACCAGAGTCAACACCACGAATGGTCTTCTCTTCTGGATAGATTACTTCATCTGCCTCAAAGCAGAGGCTAATAACATCGCGTAGGGCTGCAGCAAAGATTGCTTGAGCAGACTTAACTTGGGTATCGAATGCACCCATAAGTGCCTGTACGCCTTGTCCCGTGACGATAGAGGCATCAATGTTTCCAGTACGCGATTCTGGATAGCGTGAACCAACACGCAATTCTTGATTAAGTACTTCTTGTTCGGTGAATGCCCCCGCTGGAATGTTAAGTTCCACACGGCGAACACCTGCTGGGTTTGCTGTACGGATAACAGCGTCTCCACCAAGTTGTAGTTCCTGAACATCGTTAGGAAGAACAATTGGAGACTGAACAGATTTCTCTGCTGCTTCCATAGCAAGCAACGCAAAGCGGTTACGTAGTAACTGGATGCCAAGTACGTCGTCAAATTGTCCACGAAGTTCACCGTCAATAGATGGCTTACGTGCGACAACAATCATCATCTTACCTAGTGGGTTCTTAGCATATGATAGAACTAAGTCGCCCTTTGTAGGAAGATAGATAATTGACTGGTCTTTGTCATAATAGCGAATCATCTCAATCTGAGTGTTGAGGTCTTGCTTGTAGCCGTAGCCACCAAGAAGTTCTCTTTCATACTCAGGAAATTGTGAAACCAATTCGCCTAGTGTCATTACATATCGCTTAGCAAATGCAACGCAACGTCCGTAGCGGTCAAATTCTGGGTAAGCCCCAATAGGATTTTCTACGCGGATACGTGGCATTTTTGCTTCTTCGTCTAATTCAATAATGAAAGGGACGAAACCGTAGGTGAGATACCAGTCAGCACCTGAGTACATATGTACTGATAGGTCTGAGTGGTTGAAGTAGTTAGAGGCAATACGAGTACGCTTGTCAGCGAACTGGCGTGCCTTATCTGAAACTTGATTTGCTGCTGAGCAGTTTACTGCTGGCAGTGGAGCCATAACCTCAGAGAGGTCACGAGCAACGATGTCAATAAAGTTTGCTACTACGTTTGCATCTACGCCGTCGGGGAAGAAGTCTGGGTAGACCTCAGCGATTTTGCCTTTGCGGACAGCAAGCACGTCAAGGTTGCGAGCATCACGCTCATTGTTGCGATAGCGCATAGACAGGACTCGCGCTGCAACCTGTTCCATTGATAGTGCCATTGTTATCCTAAC
>Ga0315903_10001465_pt1 | contig 35823 bp, 31 predicted proteins | sample LakEriMetagenome_7_FD_203524 | JGI IMG/M metagenome (GOLD analysis project Ga0315903, IMG submission 203524) | Freshwater fungal communities from buoy surface, Lake Erie, Ohio, United States - Buoy 2 MA119 | ecosystem: Environmental > Aquatic > Freshwater > Lake | place: USA: Lake Erie, Ohio...
CCCGTTTTACGGCCCAAGCGGCCCGCAGCCACCAATTCTTTCAACAATGGGCATGGCCGATATTTGCTGTCGCCAAATTCTTTGAGGTAAACCTCCATCACAGCCAAGCACACATCAAGGCCAATCATATCGGCCAAGGCCAAGGGGCCAATCGGTTGGTTGCAACCGAGCTTCATGCCGGCGTCGATGTCATCGGGCGTGGCCAAGCCCTCCGACAACACAAACAAAGCCTCGTTGATCATGGGCACCAGAATGCGGTTAACCACAAAGCCAGGTGCATTCTTGACAGTGATGGGGGTTTTGCCCAAGCTTGTGGCCAAGGCATGCACGGCATCGTGCGTGGCATCGCTGGTTTGCAAACCGCGAATAATTTCCACCAACGCCATCATGGGCACGGGGTTGAAAAAGTGCATGCCAATAAAGCGGTCAGCGCGCGAGGTGACAGCGGCCAATTGCGTGATTGAAATAGAGGATGTGTTGGAGGCAATGATGACATCAGGGGCCAACAAGGCATCCAGTTGTTTCAAAATTTTGACTTTGAGATCTTGATTTTCAGTGGCGGCCTCAATCACCAGATCGGCACTCATCAGGTCTTCATACTGGGTGCTGCCTTGAATTTTAGACAGCGCAGCCGCTTTGTCTGCTTCCGTGATTTTTTCTTTTTTGAGCAGGCGATCTAGGCTACCTGAAACCGTGGCAATGCCTTTGGCCACTGCCGCTTCCGAAATGTCCACCATCACCACCGGAATACCTACCACTGCACAAGCTTGTGCAATGCCGTTACCCATGGTGCCTGCGCCAATGATGCCTACTTTTTGAATGATCATGATTTGAGAAATGAAAAGTTATGAAGAAAGTCAATTTGCAAGAAGTCTGTTGTCATGCTCTGAAGCGCTTTCGGGTTAAAGCCAAAGCCACCCAAAATGCCACCCCTGAAACGCCCACTAGCAAACTCAGATGGCCAGCCACATTGCTGGGCCACTGGTCTAAAAACATCGGCCTGACCAATTCAACGGCTGCCGTCAAAGGCAAAAAGTCTGTGATGCGCTGCAACCAATCGGGTAGCTGCGTGCGCGGAAAGTAAATGCCCGATAAAAACATCATAGGCGTTAAAAACAAGGTGAAATAGTATGTGAAAAAGTCATAGCCCTTGGCCATCGCGTTGAAGATCAAGGCAATGCAACTGAAGGTGACACCCACCAACCACAACACGGGCCATGCCAACAACAACTTCCAACTGTGGCTGATGCCCAAGACCAGCATGACTCCCAAAATGGCTGTGACGGTAAACAGTGCTTTGTAGGCCGCCCATAACATTTCGGCCATGACCACATCGTCTAAACGCACAGGCGCATTCATGATGCCGTCCCAGGTTTTTTGCATGTGCATGCGCGAGAAGGCCGAGTACAAAGCTTCAAAGGAAGCCGCATTCATGGCGCTCATACAGATGCTACCGCTGGCTAAGAACAAAATATAAGACACTTGCTGACCGCCCGTGCTCACTTCGCCCACCAAGGCCCCCAAGCCGTAGCCAAAGGCCACCAACCACATGAGTGGCTCAGCAATGTTGCCCACCAAACTGGGAAGGGCCAACTTGCGCCATACCAACATGTTACGCAAAAACACAGGCCACCAGCGCATGGACAATTGCGGCGGCGCCCAAACAGATGGACTCACATGTTGTTTGCGCATCATGCGTTCTCCCTAATTTGGCGACCTGTGAGTTTCAAGAACAAGTCTTCTAAGTTGGCGGGGCGATGCAGGCTGCGAACATGTGGCCATGACTGCAAAGCCATCAGCAAAGGCTGGGCTTGCGCCGTGTAGAAGAACGCCGTTTCGCCGCTGATTTCAACGCGTGCGGCATGTTGCCTCAAAGGCGAGTCCTCGTCGGCCAAGGACAATGCACCTTGCCCATACAGTTCCACCACATCGGGCTCTAAGTGCTGGGCAATCAAATCGCGCGGCTTGCCTTCAGCAATTTTTTTGCCATGGTCAATCACCAACAAGCGGTCGCACAAACGCTCGGCTTCGTCCATGAAGTGGGTGGTCAGCAAGATCGACTTGCCCTCTTGCATCAACATCTGCAAACGCTCCCACATCAAATGCCTGGCTTGCGGGTCAAGGCCTGTGGTGGGTTCATCGAGCATCAACATTTGCGGCTGGTTGATCAGGGCGCGTGACAAACTCAAGCGGCGCTTCATGCCGCCCGACAACTCACCCGGCTTGGCTTTGGCTTTGCTGGTCAAGGCACCAAACTCCAAGAGCTGGGCAATGCGGGCTTTGATGTCACGGTCTTTCATGCCAAAGTAGCGGCCATAGACCAACAAATTTTCTTCAGCGGTGAAGTCAGGGTCTAAGGTGTCCATTTGCGACACAACCCCCAAACGGGCCTTGATGGCCATGGCCTCATCTGGCATAGACAGTGTGTCAAAAAAAGTGATGTTGCCAGAATCGGGCGTTGTCAAACCCAGGCACATTCGCAAAGTGGTGGTTTTGCCTGCCCCATTGGGGCCAATCACACCCAAGCATTCACCTGGCGAGATTTGGAAAGACAAGTCGTCAACCACCTTGTTGGTGCCAAAACTTTTCTCCAGATTTTGGACATTCAGTAAATAAGTCATCCCTTGATTGTGCCTTGGAGGCACCCTGAACTTCCTGACGCAACACTGGTTTCGATGGCCAGATCCCGCCTAAAGCCAAGGGCTTGCAGATAACTTGCCAGCTTCAATTTAATATGTATACTTATTAAATTGAAGAAAAATTTCTAGGAGACTCACCTTGAACCCGTCCCATCAGACCGATTCCTTAGGCCGTTTGGAAGATTTGCCAGCCGACTACATTGCCGACATGACCGCCCTGTCGATCGCACCTTTGTGGCCGCAATTGCGGGGTCTTTTGCCACGTGGCAAGCCATCGCGTGCCACTCAGCCTTTTGTTTGGCATTACAAAGACGTGCGCCCCCAACTCATGCGCGCCGGGAAACTCACACCGATTGAAAAAGCGGAACGCCGCGTTTTGGTGCTGTGCAATCCAGGCCATGGCATCGAAAAATTGGTGGCCACTCCGAACATCTACGTGGGCATGCAACTCATCTTGCCAGGCGAAGTGGCTCCCAACCACCGTCATACACCTAGCGCCGTGCGCTTTGTGGTGGAAGGTGAAGGCGGCTTCACCACTGTTCAAGGTGAGAAATGCCCCATGCACAAAGGCGACTTGATCCTGACCCCTGCCGGTCTTTGGCACGAACACGGCCACGAAGGCCAAGGCCCCGTGGTCTGGATGGATGCGCTGGACTTGCCCATGGTCTATGGCATGGAGGCCTCCTACGCCATTGAAGGTCCCTCGCAAAATGCCAGCCCAGATTTGGACGCCTCGCAAACCAAATACCAACGTGCAGGCCTGGTGCCTTTCAGTTCATTGAGTCAATCGGTGCGCGCGCCCTATCCCCAAATTCGTTACCCTTGGGTGGACGTGCGCAAAGCCTTGTTGGCACTCGACCAGGGCACGGCCAAAGACGATGCTGTTCAACTGGCTTATGTGAATCCAGAAACAGGCGCGCCTTGTTTGCCCACCTTGGGTTTCTCTGCACAGCTTTTAAGAGATGGCCTTGATTTCAGCCCACGTCGTCGTTCGGCCAGTTCCGTCATGCATGTGATTGAGGGTCGCGGCGAATCCGAAATTGATGGCGTGACCCTGAAATGGTCGGAAGGCGATACGGTGGCCATTCCCACACACGCTCAAATCAAGCACCGCGCCAGCCATGGCAACGCTTACCTTTTCCATGTGGACGATGCACCTACCCAACGCGCATTGGGCTTCTATCAAGAGTTCTCTGCATGAGCAGCACCGGCAAAAAATTCATCGTCGTCGGCGGTGGCATTGGCGGCTTGGCTGCGGCTGTTGCCCTCAGTCAGCAAAGTGTTCATGTCACTGTTTTGGAACAAGCGGCCCAACTGGGTGAAATTGGCGCGGGGGTTCAACTGGGCCCGAATGCTTTTGCAGCACTTGACGCTTTAGGTGTGGGTGAAACCGCACGCAAGCGGGCTGTGTTTACCGAACGGCTCATCATGATGGATGCGGTCGATGGCTCTGAGGTTGGCAGCTTTCCAGTAGGGCAGGCTTTTCGCGATCGCTTCAAAAACCCATACGCCGTCATTCACCGTGCAGACATCCACACTTCAATGTTGGAAGCGACACAAGGCTCGAATCTGATCCATGTGGAAACCTCCACCAAAGTGATCAGCGTGTCACAAGACGATCAAGGTGTGACCGCCGTCGATCAAAACGGCCGCATCTTCAAAGCAGATGCCTTGGTGGCCGCTGATGGTGTGCGCTCTGTGATCCGCGAAAAACTGTTCAACGATCCACCTCGCATTTCAGGCCACGTGGTTTACCGTGCGGTGGTACCTGTGGCAGAAATGCCCCTTGATTTGCAAATCAATGCGCCCGTGGTTTGGGCGGGTCCCGACTGCCACTTGGTGCACTATCCGCTGCGCGATGGCCAGCAATACAACTTGGTCGTGACCTTTCACAGTCGCGATGAAGAGGAATGGGGCGTGACCGATGGCAGCAAGGAAGAAGTGCTGAGTTACTTTGATGGCATTTGCCCACGCGCAAGGCAAATGCTGCACCTTCCCAAAACTTGGCGTCGCTGGGCTACCGCAGATCGCAACCCGCTGGAAAAGTGGGGCGATGGCCGCGTGACCATGTTGGGCGATGCGGCACACGGCATGCTGCAGTACATGGCGCAAGGTGCGTGCATGGCCATTGAAGATGCTGTCACTTTGGGTGAAGCCATGAAACATTGCCAAGGTGATGTGATCAAAGCCTTTCAGCTGTATGAGAAAAGCCGCATTCCACGCACGGCGCGGGTGGTGCTGTCGGCCCGTGAAATGGGCCGCCTGTATCACGCCAAAGGTGTTGAGCGCTTGGTGCGCAATCAACTGTGGGAAGGTCGCACGCCCGAGCGCTTTTACGATGCACTTGAGTGGCTGTATGGCTGGCGTGCTGAAAAATCATTGGCACTTTAATCAGCCGCGGCCTTCGTCAACTACTTTGATGACCCTCCTACAATAGGCCCTAGTTCGAATCTAGGGAGTCCGAGTGTCCGATCAATTCGCGGTGATACCGCAATACCTGATGCCCAAGCTGGCCATGACCCGCTTGGCAGGCCTTGTGGCCAGTGCTGAATGGGGCACTGTCACCACCTGGGTCATCCAGCGTTTTGTCAAACGCTACAACGTCAACATGAGCGAGGCCGTCCATGCGGACCCCGCTCACTACAAAAGCTTCAATGAATTTTTCACACGTCCCTTGAAGGACGGTGTGCGTCCCTTGTCACACAGCACATGGGTGTGCCCCGTCGACGGCGCCATTAGCCAATGCGGCGCCATTGAACGCGACCAAATCTTTCAAGCCAAAGGCCATCAGTACAGCACGCAGGCTTTGGTGGGCGGCGATGCCGCTCTGGCCGCACAATTTCAAAATGGTCAATTTGCAACGCTGTATTTAAGCCCGCGCGATTACCACCGCATTCACATGCCCATTGCGGGCAAGTTGCTGCGCATGATTCATGTGCCAGGTGATTTGTTTTCTGTGAACCCCACTACGGCACGGGGTGTACCAGGCTTGTTTGCGCGCAACGAACGCGTGGTGTGCGAATTTGCAACCGAAAAAGGTCCGATGGTTTTGGTGCTGGTTGGCGCCACCATTGTGGGCAGCATGGCCACCGTGTGGCATGGTCAAGTGAACCCACCTCGACCAGGCACAGTGCGTGAATGGCGCTATGACACAAACAATGTGCACCTGCAAAAAGGCGAAGAGATGGGTCGATTTTTATTAGGCTCGACTGTGGTGATGCTGTTTCCAGAAAATAGCATTCAGTTGCCTGCCGATTGGGCCAGCACTCGCCCACTTCAAATGGGCGAGGCAATGAGCCGCAATTGATTTGTTAGAAATTGGAAGGCTGACGCCTTCAAATTTCAATCTTCGAGCCTAACTCGACCACCGAGTTATTGGGCAGCTTCAAAAATTCAGCTGCGGCACTGGCGTTCAAGTGCATCTGAGCAAACAGTTTCTCACGCCAAGTGGCCATGCCGCCACCAATGGTGGGAATCACGATGTCACGGGACAAGAAATAACTGGTGGTCATCGGATCAATGTCAGCACCATGAACTTTTAACTGCTCCAAGGCTTTCGGTAAATCGGGATCATTTTTAAAACCATAGTTGACGATCACTTGCCAGCAGTCGTGGTGCAAGGGCTCAATTTCTATTCGCTTGTTCAAACCAATCCAAGGCACTTCGTGACTGCGAACTGTGACAAACAAATTTTGGCGGTGCAACACTTTGTTGTGCTTGAGGTTGTGCAACAGTGCGTTGGGTACGCTGCCAATTTCAGCAGTCAAAAACACAGCGGTGCCCTCCACGCGGGCAGGCGGCGCTACAAAAATAGCTTCTAAGAAATCTGCCAAACTGAATCCGTCAGCCTTCCTCGATTCATTCAACAAACGACGACCATCGCTCCAAGTGATCATGAGCAAGAAAATACCGCCACCAATAACCAATGGGAACCAACCGCCTTCAAAGAGCTTCATCAAGTTAGAAGCCCAGAATGCAAAGTCCACCACAAAGAAAATTCCAGTAGCGCCAATGCAAAGAGCGAGGGGTAATTTCCAGTGGTAACGAATCACAAAAAAGGTGAGGATGGTTGTGATCAACATGTCGGTACACACCGCAATGCCGTATGCCGCCGCCAAGTTGCTGGAAGATTTAAATAAAGCCACAGCCAACACGATCAAAACAAACAAACCCCAGTTCACAAAAGGAATGTAGATTTGACCCAACTCTTTCACACTGGTGTGAAGCACCTGCAAGCGGGGCAAATAACCCAACTGAATCACTTGCTTGGTCACACTGAACGCGCCAGTGATCAAGGCTTGCGACGCAATGACGGTGGCCATGGTAGCCAAACAAACCAGTGGAATCAAGGCCCAATCAGGCGCCATCATGTAAAAGGGATTTTTAACGGCCTCGGGGTTGGACAATAACAATGCTCCCTGACCAAAATAATTCAAAGTCAAGGCAGGCATGACGGTGGTGAACCAAGCCAAACGAATCGGCTGTTTGCCAAAGTGGCCCATGTCGGCATAAAGCGCCTCGCCGCCCGTGACACACAAAACCACGGCACCCAAAATAATGAAGGTGGTGCCAGGGTTGTCCCACATGAACATCACCGCATAGTGGGGGCTGATGGCCCACAAGATTTCTGGGTGTTCAGCGATGTGATAGATGCCCAAAATGGCAATGACCGCAAACCAAACCAGCGTAATGGGGCCAAAAAATTTGCCAATGCCCGCTGTGCCACGTTTTTGCACCGCAAACAAGACGAACAAAATCAACAAGGTCAGAGGAATCACGGCCTTTTTAAAGTTGGGTGAAACAATCTCCAAACCTTCTACAGCTGAAAGAACCGAAATGGCTGGCGTGATGACGCCATCGCCATAAAACAAACAAGTGCCAAAAATGCCGACCATCAGCAAAACTTTCCGCAGACGGGGCTTGTCTTTGACGGACTGCGAGGCCAGTGCCAACATGGCGACCAAACCGCCCTCACCGTGGTTGTCGGCCCGAAGCACAAGGCTCACGTACTTGACTGAAATGATGGTGGTGAGTGTCCAAAAGAAGATGGACAAAATGCCGTAAATGTTTTCTGTTGTGAATTCGACATGCCCAGATCCGAAGACCTCTTTCATGGCATACAACACACTGGTACCGATGTCGCCGTAGACCACACCGATGGCGCCTACAGTCAGGGCCGTTAAAGAAGTTTTACTAGAAGACACAAAAATCAGCCCAGCATCAAGTCTCGGCTTTTATTCAAACTGACCGCGATTCTGCGCTTTTTCGAAGATCTTAGCCATGGGGGCCAGCGTCTAAAAGACAGCGCTGTCTGGAAATGTTGCACCGCAGCAACTACATCTTGATTTCGAATACTTTAGTCGTAAACTTCAGCTTCAGGGTCGGTCGATTCCAGCTCGTAACTGGCCGCCAACATGGCCAAACGGCCAATCACGCCATACATGTAGAAACGATTGGGCACGCTAGCCCCAGGCTTCATGCCCGGCTGAGGCAGGTGGGGGGTTTCGGCAAAAGCCAAAGGTACAAAACTGGCGCCCGGCGCGTTCAAGTTTTCGTCAACACCGCGTTCTGCATGGACTCGGTAGAAGCCGCCCACCACATAACGGTCCATCATGTAAACCACAGGCTCAGCCACGGCATCGTTCATGCGCTCATTGGTTAGTACGCCCTCTTGAATGATGACGTCGCTGACCACTTGGCCATCTTTGATCACGCTCATTTTGTTGCGAGTTTTGCGGTTCAATTGGTCGAGGTCGGCAACATCGCGCACCGTCATGATGCCCATGCCGTAGGTGCCGTTGTCGGCTTTGACAACCACAAATGGCTTTTCGTTGATGCCGTACTCTTTGTACTTGCGCTTGATTTTGGTCAAGAGCGAATCGACATTGCTGCGCAGGGCTTCAATGCCCAGGCCTTCTGCAAAATTGACATCACCACATTGGCTGAACATGGGGTTGATGAGCCAAGGGTCAATGCCCAACAACTTGCCAAAACGTTTGGCCACTTCTTCATAGCACTGAAAATGCACAGTTTTGCGACGCACACTCCAGCCTGCATGCAATGGCGGAAGCAAGTGCTGCTCATGCAACTCTTCCAAAATACCCGGCGCGCCCGCCGACAAATCGTTGTTCAGCAAAATGGTGCAGGGGTCAAAGTCTTTCAAACCCAAGCGGTGCTTGGTGCGAATGACGGGCTCTAAGGTGACTTGCTCACCACCCGGTAATTCAATGAGTGTGGCTTCTTTGATGTCTGGATTGATGGAGCCAATGCGCACATTGAGACCCGCCATGTGAAAGATGCGCTGCAACTGAACCACATTGCTCAAATAAAAGGTGTTGCGTGTGTGGTTCTCAGGAATGATGAGCAGGTTCTTGGCTTCAGGGCAAATTTTTTCAATGGCCGCTTGAGCCGCTTGCACGGCCAAAGGCAACATCTCGGTTGACAAATTGTTCCAGCCACCGGGAAACAAATTGGTATCGACGGGAGCTAACTTGAAACCCGCATTGCGAATGTCTACTGAGGTGTAAATGGGCGGCGTGTGCTCCATCCACTCCAGTCTGAACCAGCGTTCAATGGCGGGCATGGAATCGAGAACCCGTTGTTCAAGTTCGTTGATGGGGCCATTCAAGGCCGTGACTAAATGCGGAACCATAGGGGCCTTTTAACTGTTAATTTCTAACTTCACCGTCACCCAGTACCACGTACTTAAGCGAAGTGAGGCCTTCAATGCCAACTGGACCACGTGCATGGAACTTGTCGGTCGAGATGCCAATTTCTGCACCCAAACCAAACTCAAAGCCATCTGCAAATCGGGTGCTGGTGTTGACCATCACGCTGGCTGAATCGACTTCACGCAAAAAGCGCTGTGCATGCATGTGGTTACGCGTAAGGATGGCATCGGTGTGATGGCTTGAGTAATGGTTGATGTGCGCAATGGCTTGGTCCAAACCCTCCACCACCTTGATGCTGATGATGGGTGCCAAATATTCTTCAAACCAATCTTGTTCAGAGGCTTCTCGCAAATTGGCACCTGTGACCTGCGACAAAATAGCTTTGGCTTTAGGACAGCAGCGCATCTCCACGCCTTTTTCTGCATAGATCTTGCCAATGAGTGGCAAAAATTCTGCGGCCACGCCTTGCGCCACCAGCAAGCCCTCGCTGGCATTGCAAGGGCTGTATTTTTGAGTTTTTGCGTTGTCGGCCACCTTCACGGCCATGGCCACATCACAGGGATCGTCAACGTAGACATGGCAGTTGCCATCGAGGTGTTTGATGACAGGCACTTTGGCCTCTCGGGTGATGCGCTCAATGAGGCTTTTGCCGCCACGTGGAATGATGACATCGACATATTCTGGCATGGCAATGAGTTGGCCTACCGCCTCGCGGTCGGTGGTTTGCACCAACTGCACCGCATGGGCCGGCAAGCCCGACTCTTGCAAGGCTTGCTGAACCAAGAGGGCCAAGGCTTTGTTGGAATCGATGGCTTCGGATCCGCCGCGCAAAATACAGGCATTGCCACTTTTGATCGACAAGCCGGCCGCCTCAATGGTGACATTGGGGCGGCTTTCGAAAATCATGCCAAACACCCCCAAAGGCACGCGCATTTGACCCACGCGAATGCCGCTAGGTTGTTGTTTCATGCCCAAGATTTCACCAATGACATCGGGCATGGCCGCCAATTGTTCGCAACCTTCTGCGCAGGTGGCCAGAATCTGGGGCGTGAGGCGCAAGCGGTCGACCATGGGCGCTGCCAAACCAGCCGCTTGGGCTCGCGCTAAATCTTTGGCGTTGTCTATTTGCAGGGCCTCTGTGTTTTCGCGCAGCAAAGCCGCCAAGCGTTTCAAAGCACTGTTTTTGGTGGCAGTCGATGCCTTGGCCATGGCGGCTGAGGCCTCTTTGGCCTGCTGCCCCAAAATTTGCATGGGGGTCTGCAAAGTTGTTTGCGAATTTGGGTTCATGCCCCTATTTTCGCACTCTTCAGCACATCAGGGAACTTGGCCTTCCCATTTCTCTGTTTCAAGCCGTTTCAAACAGCCTTACCCCCTAAAAGCCTCAGCTTTGATGGCACAAGCACTGGAAACTCGCAAAGCCAATCGTTGCAGAGCTTGCCATGGATCGGTGGGCCAATCGGCAACTTTCAAACCTTTCACAATGCCGTCCACTTGGTGGGCATTTTTCAGCAACTGCGCCAAGCGGGCCGTTGACAATTTGGGTAACACGCGTTCAAAGAGTTTTTCACGCGCGCCCCAAATTCGTTGCTCACGCAGAGCCATGGGCAATGGCCGTCCTTCTGCCATGGCGTCCTTCACTCGTTTCAAGGCTCGAATGTCTTCTGCCAAGGTGTAGTGCACCAAAACAGCCGCTTCGCCTTCAGCTTGCAAACCATCCAGCATGCGTTGCACACGGGCCACTTGGCCAGCCAACACAGCTTCAGATAACTTGAAGACATCGAAGCGGGCCACATTCGAAACGGCACTTTCAACTTGCGCTTGCGTCAGTTCGCCAGCAGGGTAGAGCAAAGCCAGCTTTTGAATTTCTTGATGGGCTGCCAACAAATTGCCTTCGACACGGTCTGCAAAAAACTGCAAACAGTTTTGACCGTCTTGTCCTGATGCAACGCTTTGATTTTGCAATTTCAATCGTTGCGCAATCCACTGCGGCAATTGAGCTCTGTCTAAAGAGTCAATTTGCAAAGAAACGCCAAATTGCTCCAAGGCCCCAAACCATGCGCCCTTTTTGGTGGCGCTGTCTAAGCGGGGCAAAACAAACAAGGTCAAGGTGCTGTCATTGCCTTCTGCACTTTGTGCCAGTTGTTGAATCATGGGGCTGCCTTCTTTGCCAGGCTTTCCTGTTGGCAGGCGAATTTCTAAAATTTGTCGATCGGCAAAAAGGCTCATGGAGCCGCCCGCTGCCAACACTTCGCTCCAGTCAAAGTGTGCGCCCGTTACCACATGGACGCTGCGCTCGGTATAGCCTTGCTGGCGAGCTGCTGCGCGAATGGTGTCTGCCGCTTCTTGAACCAACAGGGCCTCATCGCCGTGCAAGGTGTAGAGACTTCGCAAGCCTTTTTGGAGATGTGCTTGGAGCTGAGCCAGGGCCAATTGCATATAAAAGAAGCGTGTTTGCGCTGGCTTTAGAGGGACTTGACAGCCACCAGACGGCGCATAATTTGTTGCACGATGTCGACCTGCATGTCTCGGTACATCATGTTTTCTTCAATGTCCTTGGAAAGGGCTGCAGACTCCAAGAAGCTCAGGTCGCGCTGCTGTTGCAACTCAACTTCTGGAATGAGATTTTGACCTTGCGGTGTTCTCAAACGAAACTTCACTTTCAAGCGCAGTTGCAATTCCCGCACTTGGCCCGACGCATTCAAACCTACCACCACGCGTTCGCGCACTTCAGACATGACATCCAACACCACTTCAGAAGTAGCCATGTCAGGGCCTTCAGTGAAAACTTTCAGGTTGGCTTGGCTGGCTAAATTGCGTCGCAAATCTGTGCCCAAGGCAGATTGCCGCGGCAATATCAAAAACAATGATTTGAATGGCAAGTCAGCGCTTTGGCGCAATTGAAAACCGCAGCCCGACAATCCCGTTGCCGCCACACCGCTCATGAGCGCGCCGCTTGCTAGAGTGCGCGCCAAGACTTGCAGCGATTGGCGGCGGCTTAGCAACTGTTGTGCGTTGTTCATGTTGGCATTTGTAGGCACTGTGCTGCAGTACTGCTTTACAGCACCACGTTGACCAAACGGCCAGGTACCACAATGATTTTCTTCGGAGCCGCGCCAGCGGCTTGCTTGGTCACTTGCTCATGCGCCCCAGCTGCTTGCTCAATAAACGCTTTGTCAGCGTTGGCAGGCACTGTGAGCGAGCCACGCAATTTGCCATTGATTTGCAACATGAGTTCAATCTCATCGCGTTGCAACGCGGTTTCATCCACACTTGGCCATGCCATGTCAAGCAAATCACCCAAGCTGGCGCCATAACCCAAGTCGTTCCACAACTGGAAAGCCAAATGAGGACAGGCTGGATACATGACACGAAGCAAAATGGAATAACACTCGGCCAAAGCAACGTTGTCACTCACCTCTTGAGAAGCAGACAGTGGCGAATCTTCTAAGGTGTTGAGCATCTTCATGAGCGCCGACACCACGGTGTTGTATTGCATGCGCTCGTAATCGTAATTGGCTTGACGCAGCACTGAGTGAATTTCGAGGCGAAGTTTTTTGGCATCGGCACTGAAGCCAATGGACTGCGAGCGGTCAACGCCCAGGCCCACTTTCAAAGCGCTTTCTACTTTGACTGCGTAGTTCCACACACGCCGCACAAAACGGTAGCTGCCTTCCACGGCCGCATCGTTCCACTCCAAGGTGGCTTCGGGCGGTGCCGTGAACATGGTGTAAAGGCGTGCCGTGTCGGCGCCGTATTTTTCAATCAGGTCTTGCGGATCGACGCCATTGTTTTTTGACTTGGACATGGTGCCCACGCCTTCGTAGTCGATGGCGGTGCCCATGGGCAAATCGCCGACGGCTTTTTTCAAACGTGCACCCATGACCTTGCCGTCTTCGGCCAAGACATTCTCTACATCTTGGGGCCAGAAATAATCTTTGCCGCCTTTGTCGGTGCGACGCGAGTAAATGTGATTCAGCACCATGCCCTGCGTGAGCAACTTGGTGAAAGGCTCATCAACTTTGATCAAGCCCAAATCGCGCATCACCTTGGTCCAAAAGCGCGCGTACAGCAAGTGCAAAATGGCGTGCTCAATGCCGCCTATGTACTGGTCCATCGGCATCCAGTAGTCGGCGCCTTCGGCCACCATTTGGTCGGTATTCTGAGGATCGCAATAGCGCATGAAGTACCAAGACGAATCGACAAACGTGTCCATGGTGTCGGTCTCGCGGCGGGCCGCTTTGCCACAAACCGGACACACCACGCCGGCGTGGAAGCCTACGTGTTTGTTGAGCGGATTGCCCGAGCCATCGGGGATGCAATCTTGCGGCAAGACCACAGGCAAATCTTTTTCAGGCACAGGCACAGCGCCGTGTTCATCGCAATGGATGATCGGAATGGGCGTGCCCCAATAGCGCTGGCGGCTGACACCCCAGTCGCGCAGACGCCAAGTGGTTTTTTTCTCGCCCAAACCTTTGGCAGCCAAGTCGGCAGCAACGGCTTCCAATGCGTCTTTGAAACTCAAACCATCGTATTTGCCAGAGTTAACCAACACACCATTGGCCTTGTCGCCAAAGCCGTCGTGCCACTCAGTGTGGCTGAAGGCCACACCTTTGGAGGACACCACTTGCTGAATTGGAAGCTTGTATTTCAAAGCGAATTCAAAATCGCGCTCGTCGTGTGCAGGCACGCCCATCACGGCGCCATCGCCGTAGCTCATGAGCACATAGTTGCCTACCCACACTTCAACAGGCTTGCCTGTGAGCGGGTGCTTGACGAACAGGCCCGTGGGCATGCCTTCTTTTTCTTTGATCGCCAACTCGGCTTCGGTGGTGCCGCCTTTTTGGCAAGTTTCGATGAATGTGGCCAACGCTGGTTGCGAGAGCGCTGCGTGCGCGGCCAATGGGTGCTCGGCAGCCACTGCACAAAACGTGACACCCATGATGGTGTCTGGCCTTGTGGTGAACACATACATCTTGCCGTCTTGAATGAGCTGGCCATCTGCGCTGCGAATGTCATGCGGAAAAGCAAAGCGCACACCGGTCGATTTGCCGATCCAGTTTTCTTGCATCAGCTTCACTCGCTCGGGCCACCCAGGCAACTTGTCACCCGTCACAAAGTCAAGCAGTTCTTCGGCGTAATCCGTGATCTTGAGGTAGTAGCCCGGAATTTCGCGCTTCTCAACCGCCGCACCTGTGCGCCAGCCTTTGCCGTCTATCACTTGTTCGTTGGCCAACACCGTTTGGTCAACCGGGTCCCAATTGACGACTTGAGTTTTGCGGTAGGCCACGCCCTTCTCTAGCATCTTCAAAAACAACCACTGGTTCCACTTGTAGTAGCTGGCGTCACACGTGGCCACTTCGCGGCTCCAGTCGATGGCCAAACCCATGGCCTGCATCTGCTTCTTCATGTAAGCGATGTTTTCATAGGTCCACTTGGCGGGGGGCACACCATTTTTCAAAGCAGCATTTTCTGCAGGCAAGCCAAACGCGTCCCAGCCCATGGGCATGAGCACGTTGTAGCCTTTCATGCGCAAATAGCGCGTGAGCATGTCGTTGATGGTGTAGTTGCGCACGTGGCCCATGTGCAACTTGCCGCTAGGGTAAGGCAGCATGGAGCAGGCGTAAAACTTCTTTTTGCTAGCATCTTCTGTGACGCGGTAGGCATCGCGAGCATTCCACAGGCTTTGCGCCGCGGGCTCAACTTCGAGGTGGTTGTACTTGTCTTGCATGATGGTGCAAATTGTAGGTGTTTGGCGGGGTGAAATTCCTCTGTGGGATCCCCATGGCCCTGATTGACCCACAAAGGGTGCTTGCGTTGCAAAAGATCAGCGCGAAGCGGCCTTTTGATTGTCCCTTTGAATGCCAGTTTGAGCGTCTGTTAGCGGGTCGATTCCGGGTGCCGTGACAAAGCCAATTCGGCTTAAGCCAGCCAATTGCGCAAGGCTCATGAGCTCAAGAACTTGCCCATAAGGAACTGCTTGGTCCACCCGAAGCTGGACTTCCAAGTTGGGCTTTTGGTTGGCCAGTTGCTGAAGCTGCGCTGGCAAGGCCGCCAACAAGACGGGCTTGTCATTGATGAAGAGTTCGCCTGATGCGCTCAGGCTAAGGCTAAGCGCCTCCGGCGCCTCTCCTGCTTGCGCCGCCTTGGATTGGGGCAAATCCAAACGGATGGCGCTGGTGAGCAGGGGCGCAGTCAGAATAAAAATGACCAACAACACCAGCATCACATCGACCAAAGGCGTGACGTTGATGTCACTGAAGGGTTTGGCTTGCGCAGCGCGAGGGAGTCGACCAAATGCCATGGATTTGCCTGTCGGGCTTTTAATTTTGTCGGCCCGTGAGCAAGTTCATCAGGTCTTGTGCAAACCCTTCCAACTCAATCTCAATCTGCGCCACGGTGCGGCCAAACACGTTGTAGGCCAAGACGGCAGGAATGGCCACAGCCAAACCTGCAGCCGTCATGACCAAGGCTTCACCCACGGGGCCAGCCACTCGGTCTAGGGTAATTTGCCCGACCTCTGCCATGCCACTCAGGGCGTTGAAAATGCCCCAGACTGTGCCTAGCAAACCCACAAAGGGCGAAATTGCGCCCACCGTGGCCAGCAACAATTGTCCCCATTGCAAACGCTTAATCGTGGTTTGCAAGCTGTCGCGCAGAACACGGGTGAGTTGATGCCCTCTTTCGCCAGCCGCTGCCAAAGTGCCGCCTAAGGGCAGCAAGGTGGCCTCTAAAAGAGGTGTAACAGATTGATCGCGGTCAAATTGCGCCACGCGGGCATGGGCTTCGTCAAATTGAGCGGACTGCCAAAATGCTGCCGTGCTTTGGGGCACGTCTAGGTTCACTCGGCGAAGCAAATTGAGTTTCCAAAAAATGACCACCCAAGTGCCAACAGACATGGCCAGCAAAGCCAGTGCCACAAAGCGGGTGACCCAGTCACCTTCAGCCCAAAAGGTCAGGAGATTCATGGGTCGAAGCTTTATCTCAAGGACAGCACATCGAACATGTCGAAGAGGCCCGTTTTTTGGTCGGCTAAAAATCTGACAGCCCGCAAACTGCCTTGCGCATAGGTGGCCCGACTGGAAGACTTGTGAGTAACTTCAATGCGTTCGCCAGTCCCTGCAAATAAAACGGTGTGATCACCCACAATGTCGCCGCCGCGGATGGTGGCAAAGCCAATGCTGGAGGGGTCACGCTCACCAGTAACGCCCTCGCGGGCATAAACGGCGCAGTCTTTCAAATCTCGGCCCAAAGCATCGGCTATGACTTCTCCCATTTTAAGAGCGGTGCCCGATGGCGCGTCCACCTTGTGGCGGTGATGGGCCTCAATGATTTCAATGTCATAACCTGTGGCCAAGGCCTTGGCGGCCATTTCAAGCAATTTGAGCGTGACGTTGACGCCCACGCTCATGTTGGGCGCCATGACGATGGCCACATCTTTGGAGATGGCTTGGATTTCATTTTTTTCGGCTTCGGAAAACCCAGTGGTGCCAATGACTGCCTTGACACCCAAAGCTTGGCAAATTTTCAAGTGCGCCAAAGTGCCTTCAGGCCGTGTGAAGTCAATGAGGTATTTGGAATTTTGCAAGCCAAGCTTGAGGTCGCCGGAGACCAAGACGCCACTGGCTTTGCCCATGGCAGCGCCAGCGTCGCAGCCGACGGCAGGGCTGCTGGCCAAATCGAGCGCGCCCGTGAGTCGGCAGTCTGGGGCATTGGCAATGGCTTCAATGAGCATCTGGCCCATACGGCCAGATGCGCCAGCGACAGCCACCGCATGCACAGGCACAGAAAGTGAAGATGTAATTTGAGTCATGTGATTTATCAGCGCTTGACGGGTTCAAGCGGTGGGTAAGAGCTGGGCAGCGGCAAGGGAGCGGCTGGGGTCGGATCGACTTTGCGAACTGGGGCTGGGAATTTGCGCAAATCTTCTTCTTTGGCTTCTAACTCTGGCACCTTCGTATTGGATTTTTTAACGACCAAATTGGTCACAAACTCAATTTCACTGGGTAATTCATCCCCAGTGACACGTTCGAGCACATCGCCTTTGAACCAAACACTGAGGCTAAAGCTTTGAGCGGGCACACCTTGGCGGCGAATCATGAAAACGTAATCCCAACGTTGCTCGTGAAACACGCTGGCAACCAAGGGGGTGCCCAGAACCTCGCGCACCTGCAAGCGTGACATGCCGGGTTTGAGGAATTCTTTTTGTTCGCGCGACACAAAGTTGCCTTGAACCACCTCAGGGATGTACAAAACGGCATTCGTGGCCACGTTGAAACGGGGCAAACTGCAAGCGCTTAAAAGGACCAGCAACAAGGGCAACGCAACGCCCAGTGAAAGACTGTTGCGCAGAGATGTTCGAATTTGTTTTTTCATGGATGCTTGGCAGACCATATGATGGGGTCATTGTAGCGGTAGCATTCGGCTGTGGCGAAGCCCCTTTGGCCAAAGACCTTCTCTTTCAATTGCAACAGACAACACATGGACGAACTCAAAAGCACTGGGCTGAAAGCCACCATTCCTCGGCAAAAGATTCTGGAAATCTTTCAAAAAGGGGCGCAAAGGCACATGACGGCTGAGGATGTTTTCAAACAGTTACTCAACGACAATGCCGACATCGGTTTGGCCACGGTGTACAGGGTACTGACACAGTTTGAACAGGCTGGGCTTTTAAGCCGAAACCATTTTGAAAGTGGCAAAGCGGTTTATGAACTGAATGAGGGGCAGCATCACGACCACATGGTATGCCTAGACTGCGGCAAAGTAGAAGAGTTTTATGATGCCGAGATTGAAAAAAGGCAACATGACGTGGCGCTGGCCAAGGGCTTTGTGATTGCCGACCATGCGCTCAGCTTGTACGCTCACTGTACGCAAAATCCCTGCCCCCACCGGAACCGAGCTTAAGTCAGAAAGTATTCAGTCCATCGCATCGCGTTGGCGCGCCATGAAGTCTTGGTAAGTGTCAATGCCGCGCATTTGCAAGATGGTATTGCGCACTGCGGCCTCCACCAGCACCGCAATGTTGCGGCCCGCCACCACCTGGATGACCACTTTGCGAACGGGAATGCCCAGCACATCTTGCGTCAGTGTTTCTGTGGGAATGCGTTCGTAATCGCGCTCAAAGTTTTCGTGGCGCACCAAATGCACAATGAGTTTCAAACGCATTTTGCGGCGAACCGCGGTTTCACCAAAAATACAGCGAATGTCCAGCAGGCCAATACCGCGGACCTCGAGCAAGTTTTCCAACAACTCCGGGCAGCGGGCCTCAATGGTGGTTTGATTGATTCGAAATAAATCAACGGCGTCATCGGCCACCAAGCCGTTGCCACGAGAAATCAACTCTAAACCCAACTCGCTCTTTCCTAGGCCAGACTCGCCCGTGATCAACACACCCAGGCCCAGAATGTCCATGAACACGCCATGCATGGTGGTGCGGTCGGCAAAGTGTTTGGACAAATAAGCCCTCAGCACATCAATCACAAAAGCCGACGACTCGGGTGTCGAGAACATGGGGATTTGGGCTCGTTCGCAGACTCGAAGCAAGGCCTCAGGCGCGGTTTGGCCATCGGCCAAGACCAACACAGGGGGCTCCAAGGTGACAATGCGCGAAACACGCCTGAGGCAATCCTCTTCACTGCCGCGCAGCAGGTAAGACACCTCGCGCTCACCCAAGATTTGAACCCGGTAAGGATGGATGTAGTTCAAATAGCCCACCAAATCGGCGCCGGAGCGTGCGGCACGAACGGCGACTTCATCGAATCGACGCTCTGAGGCACCTAAGCCCGCAATCCACTGCCACTTGAGTTTGCCTCGGTGGTCTTCGAACAGCGCATCTGCGCTGACAGCGGTAGGCTTCATCTCAACCTCGTTTCGTTGATGGGCAAAAGAGCGTTCGTCTCACTTGGCAGGCAGCCACTTGTCGATCAGGTCGTGCAAACTTGAAGCCGTCGCGCTGTTGATCATGTTGTCCCGCGTGCTGGTATTGCTCAACAATTCTGCAATTTCAGACAAAATTTCTAAGTGTTTTTGGGTGGCCGCTTCGGGCACCAACAAGAAAATGAGCAACTTCACAGCTTGCTCATCGGGGGCATCGAAGCCAATGGCTTGGGCCAATTGAAAAACGGCCGCCATAGGCGACTTCAAACCCTTGATCCGGCCATGTGGAATGGCGACGCCATGGCCTAAGCCCGTAGAGCCCAAGCGCTCTCTGGCAAAGAGACTGTCGGTGACCAAGGCTCTGGACAAGCCATGCAAACTCTCAAACAACAAACCCGCCTCTTCAAAAGCGCGCTTCTTGCTGGTGGCGTCAACGCCAACCAGAACTTGTTCAACAGGAAGAATGGCTGCAAGTCTGTTCATATCGAGGGCGGATTATGCACCCTGCAAAAGGTCATCTTCAAAAAAAACCGCACCTGAGGGGTGCGGCGGTGTACTTCATGTCCAAAAAAGAGGGTTTTACATCATGCGCTTGGGTGCAATGTGGTGGTGATCCAAGATTCGGTTTTTGTGCTTAACCACCTGGCGGTCCAATTTATCGACCAAGTCATCAACGGCTGCATAGAGATCTTGGTGAGAGCTTTCTGCAAACAAATCATTGCCTTTGACATGAATATTGCACTCGGCTCGCTGTCGCTTCTCTTTCTCTTTTTGTTTTTCAACAGTGAGCAACACTTTCACATCCACCACTTGGTCAAAATGCCGCGTAATTCGGTCTAGCTTGCCAGTGACATAGCTTCTGAGTGCGGGGGTTACTTCGAGGTGGTGACCACTGATCGTCAGATTCATAAAAAAGCCTCCTGTTGCTCTCTGTGATAAACAACCACCTAGCCAAAATGGAGGTGGGCTGAACCCACTATGCGCGCCCCTATCTTGAAAAGCAAGCTTGGCGATTTAAACCCTTTAATTTGATCAAGTCTTGCACTTTTCGATCAAAAAAGCTGATAGATTCCCATCTTGAGAGAACTATCAAGTCTTCAGGCTTTGGCATCACCATGAAGCCTCAGTTTGCTGGCCAGCACAAAGCTCATAAGGCTGGCGCCGCCTCCCAAAATGGCTGCCATCCAATAGTGGGTCAAGTGCCCATTGCCATCGCGCCCCAAAATTTGCCCGCCCACCAGTGCCGCCAAGCCCATGGCAAGAGACTGAACCGCAGAGTTCAAAGTCATAAAACTGCCGCGCCTGCGAGGATCGGCTGAGGCCCCAATCAAGGCCATGCCAGGAATCATGCGGCCACTCATGACCACAAACAACATAGAAGAAACAAGCAACACGCCCGCCATGGGCAATTCTGCGGAAAGCGTCATGGCCAACAAGGGCAATGGCATCAAAAGGGCCAAACGGCGAAACGCATAGGCTTTGCCCGCGCGATCGGACCAATGCCCTATGAAGCGCGCAGAAATCAAGGTACAGATTCCGCCGGTCAAATAAACATAAGGAACCTGCTCTGGCTTAAAGCCCGCATTGCCTTGCAAATAAAGTGTGATGTAAGGAATGACCACAAAACCCGCAAACACCATGCTGGATGACATCGCATAGGCTCTGAGGTGGTTGGGGTCGACCAACACCCAACGCAGGTTGGACAACAAACTCGGCTCCGAATCGCCACTGGTGTGCGACGCCAAATGGCCCTTCAAGCTGGGCAATGTTTTCACCGCTCCAAAGGCACACACGCTCACCATCAGGGCGATGGCCAAAAATGGCGCATGCCAATTGAAATGGGAGGCCAAGAAAAGCCCCAAGGGCACTCCCGCAACCGTGGCCACGGAAAAGGAAGTCATGACCACGCCCATCGCCCGACCCCGGCGCTCAAACGGAATGACTTCTGCCACGATGGTTTGAGACAACGCCATCAAGACACCACCAAAAAATCCGGATGCCACGCGCGCCAGCATGAGCCACGCAAAGGTAGGCGCCATGCTGCAAGCCAATGCTGCAACCCCAAACAAGGGGTAAAGGGTCAACATCATTCGCTTGCGGCCAAAGCGGTCAATGTAGGTGGCAGCCAAAAGACCTGACAAGCCTGCCGCAAAGGTATAAGCCGACACCAGAAAGCCAAACTCCCCCGCAGAAATGCCAAAGAGCGCCGTCAAGTGAGGCCCCAAAGGCATCATGATCATGAAGTCAAGAACGCTGGTGAACTGAATGCTGGCCAGTGTCAACAAAAGCCAGCGTTCGCGTTTTGGCGTCAAATGTGTGGTCATGGGTGGTTTTCCTGAAGCACTGACTCTATCATTCGCTCATGCATCTAGACGACCTCACCCACACGGACACGCTGGGTGGCCGCTTGGGCCAGCCGCAACGCGACATCACGCGTGGCTTGGTACTCATGGGAGGCGGCGCCAGAACGGCCTATCAAGCCGGTGTGCTGCAGGCTTTGGCTGAATTAATCAAGCCGCACTCTGGTCAAGCCTGCGCATTTCCCTTTCAAGTCTTGGTGGGTACTTCGGCAGGAGCCCTGAACGCTACTTATTTGGCCAGTCGGGCCATCGACGGCTTAGCGGCATTGAAAGGGCTTGGCGAATTTTGGCAGGGCCTGCATTCTCATTTGGTCTACCACCTCCCCAACACACCCATGGCCCAGTTCAGCCGCTGGGCAACGGCATTGGGTGTCACTCTGTCTGCACGGAAACAAGGCGCTGCACTAGACAGCATGCCACTGGTAGACACCTTGCACCGACGCATTGCCTTGAACAACATCGAGCTGGCACTGACACGGGGAGACCTGAAAGCCTTGGCCGTCACGGCATCGAGTTACACCACCGGTGTGCACTGGACTTTTTGTCAGACTCACCGACTGCAAAACACCCAGGCATGGAACCGGCCCGGCCGTCGCGCCGAATTGCAAGACATCACCATTGAGCATCTGATGGCCTCCAGCGCCATTCCTTTTTTATTCCCAGCCACACCGCTTTGGGTCGACGGCAACATGGAATATTTTGGCGACGGCTCGATGCGGCAAAGTTCTCCGCTTTCCCCCGCCGTGCACTTGGGCGCCAACAAAATTCTGGCCATTGGCGTTGGGCAGCCTCAAAGAGGGTCGATGGACCTGTCTGGTTCAAGTTTTCAGGCAAGCTCAACCAACAAACAACGGCCCAGTCTTGGCAACATTGCAGGCCATGCCATGGCCAGTGTGTTCAACGACACTTTGATGGCCGATGTAGAACAAGTCCAACGTGTGAATCAAAGCATTCAACAGTTAAAAAATCATCTCTCTGAGCATCACAGTCCGGCCCTGGCTCAGACCCTGCCATTTCGAAAAGTCGAAGTTTTGGCCATGCAACCCAGCGAATCACTCGATGCCTTGGCGCAAGCACATGTCCACGAACTGCCGCGGCCAGTGCGCCGTGTTTTAGAAGGACTCGGTGCGTTGAAAGGTTCTGGCGCCGGGCTTGCAAGTTATCTTTTGTTCGAGCCCGGATTTTTACGCGCGCTCGTGGCGCTCGGTGCTCAAGATGTGGTTTTGCGCAAAGAAGAGCTGTTGAGTTTTTTCAGCGATTCAGTGCCATAATCCGACCCATCATTATTTTGGAGTTTGCTCCGTGGAAAGCCACCCTAGTTGGTAGCTTTCGAATGAGATGGTTCCTGTGCTGCACACTTTCATGCAGCTTGGCCAGTCGTTCGAAAGCTGCATGACCCTCATTGCCGCCTTATCGAACACTTGGCCTCCCCGTTTTTGGGGGCTGAAGGAGATCTGCCATGCTCAACATTTTTACACTGGCCAACGGCCGCCTCGTCCAAGAAGAGATTGAATCTCTGGAAGAGCTGTCCAAATTTCAACCTATTTGGGTGGACCTTGAGTCGCCCACCGTGGAAGAAAAACGCTGGATCAAACAATACTACGGTCTGTCCATTCCAGAAGATGCGATGGACGAGGACATCGAGGAGTCTGCGCGGTTTTACGAAGAAGACAACGGCGAGCTGCACATCCGCTCAGACTTTTTAATTGCCGACGAAGATGAGCCTCGCACGGTTCGCTGTGCGTTCATTCTGAATCTGCAAAACGCCGACCTGCGCAGCAAGGGGGTTCTGTTTTCCATCCACGACGAAGATGTGCCCGTGTTTCGTTTGTTGCGTTTGCGTGCGCGACGTGCACCTGGCTTGTTGGAAGACGCCAAAGAAGTTTTGCTGAAGTTGTTTGACGCTGACGCCGAGTACTCTGCCGACACTTTGGAAAATATTTACGATAAGTTGGAAATTGCCGGCAAACTGGTTTTGTCTGGCGACGTGACCGACGCCATGGCCGGCGAAGTGCTAGGCGCCATTGCGCGCCAAGAAGACTTGAACGGCCGCATTCGCCGCAATGTGATGGACACGCGTCGCGCGGTGAGTTTCATGATGCGCAGCAAGATGCTCAATGCCGAGCAATTTGAAGAAGCACGCCAAATTTTGCGCGACATTGACTCGCTCGATTCTCACACAGAATTTTTGTTTGAAAAGATCAACTTCTTGATGGACGCTACCGTAGGTTTCATCAACATCAACCAGAACAAGATCATCAAAATCTTTTCAGTGGCCAGTGTGGCTTTGCTGCCGCCCACGCTCATTGCCAGTTTGTACGGCATGAACTTTCAGTACATGCCCGAGCTGTCACAAACTTGGGGCTACCCTTATGCACTGTGTCTCATGGTGGCCAGTGCGGTGGTGCCCATGTGGTACTTCCGCAGACGCGGTTGGCTTAAGTAAGAAAACGCCTTAAAAACTCAGACACAATGGCTGAGCTGTAATGGCTGGCCACGTCTTTCACAAATTGAGAAAAATCAGTGTGCGCAGTATCGTCTGCGCGGTCTGACAAGGTGCGCACCACTGCAAGAGGAACGTTATATGCATGGCACACCTGCGCCAGCGCAGCGCCCTCCATTTCCACAGCCAAGGCATCCGATATTTGAGTTTGCAATCTTTGGCTTTCAGCTGCACTAGAGACGAATTGATCGCCACTGATGATCAAGCCGACATGCACTGTCGCTTGCGGCAAAGCCTGTCGAGCACTTTCAATCAAGCACTGAGTCATGTTTTCGTCTGCTGGAAAGCGCGAGAGACTTAACAAGGGCACTTCATATTGAGGAAACAAAGGCGAAACGTCGATGTCGTGCTGTAGTAGCTCTGCGCCTACCACTACGTCACCCACATTCACATGAGACGCTAAGCCTCCCGCAACACCCGTGAACAGAATTCTTTGGACTTGGTATTTTTCAATGAGGACGGTAGCCGTGATGGCCGCGGCCACTTTGCCAATGCCTGACAACACAGCCACCACACTGTGCCCCTGAAGATGACCCACCCAAAATTCTCGACCGGCAACATGATGGCAGCTTGCGTCCTGCATGAGGGCCAACACGGCCGACAACTCTTCATGCATCGCACCAACAAGTGCGATGCGCGGCAGAGGCTCACTTCGGTGCATCGCGCAACTCTCGCCGCAATATTTTTCCCACTGCAGTTTTTGGAAGTTCGGCTTTGAACTCAATGACTTTGGGTTGCTTGTATCCCGTCATATGGGCTCGGCAATGGTCGCGCACCGCCATCTCTGTGAGCGCTGGGTCTTTTTTTACGATTACCAACTTGACGGCTTCACCCGTTTTTTCATCGGACACACCAACAGCGGCACACTCTAAAACACCTGGGCACAAAGACACTGTTTCTTCGATGTCGTTGGGATAGACATTGAAACCGCTGACCAAGATCATGTCTTTCTTGCGATCGACAATTTTGAAAAAACCATGCGCATCTCGAATGCCAATGTCTCCCGATTTGAAATAGCCGTCAGCGGTCATACTGCGCGCAGTTTCGTCGGGACGCAGCCAATAACCCGCCATCACTTGGGGGCCTTTAATGGCTATTTCACCAGGTTGGCCTAACTCAGTCACCTCATGGCCTTCATCGTCCAAAAGTTTCATGAACGTGCTGGGCAAGGGTACTCCAATGTTGCCCGTAAATTGTTTGCTGGTCGTCGGGTTGCAACTGGCGGAAGGACTGGTTTCAGACAAGCCATAACCTTCGCAAATGGGGCAACCGGTTTTTTGCAACCACAAGGCTGCCACTGCGCTGGTCACGGCCATGCCACCCCCCACCGAGACCTTGAGATTTTTCCAGTTGACTTTGTCAAAGTCAGGGTGATTGGCCAAGCCATTGAACAAGGTATTGACCGCAGGAAAACTGTGAAATGTGTGGCTCGACAACGCTTTCAACACTGCGGGCAAGTCGCGCGGGTTGGGAATCAAAATATTCTTGCCGCCTGTGCGCATGCCCAGCATCATGTTGACCGTAAAAGCAAAGATGTGATACAGCGGTAATGCGCAAACAGAAGTGGGTTGCTCGTTGGCGGGCACCCGCTTCATGACAGGCTCGTTCCAAGCTTCTGATTGCAGCAAGTTGGCAATGACATTGCGGTGTAAGAGCACGGCACCTTTGGACACGCCCGTGGTGCCGCCGGTGTACTGAAGGACGGCAATGTCATCGCTCTTGACCTCTGGCTTGACAAACGTAGCACGCAGTCCACGACTCAAGGCCAGGTTGAACTTGACGGCACCCACTAAGTCAAAAATGGGCACCATGTTCTTCACATGGCGAACCACAAAGTTAACCAGCGCTCCTTTGGGCGCACTGAGCATGTCGCCCATGGCACACAGCACCACATGTTTGACTTGGGTTTCTGCCATGCACTTTTGCAGCGTCACTGCAAAGTTTTCAATGATCACAATGGCCTTGGCGCCTGAATCTTTGAGTTGGTGCTCAAGTTCGCGCGGGGTGTATAAGGGGTTCACATTGACCACCACCAAGCCCGCACGCAAAATGGCCGCGACCGCCACAGGATACTGCGGCATGTTGGGCATCATGATGGCAACGCGATCGCCTTTTTCTAAGCCCAAGGATTGGAAATAGGCAGCCAGCGCCTGGCTTTTGAAATCAGTCTGCGCGTAGCTGATATCTTGCCCCATGAAACTGTACGCCGTTCGGTTGGCGTATTTGGCAAAGCTGTCTGCCATCAAGTCAACCAAAGACTCGTACTGCGAAGCGTCTATGTCAGTCGGTACGCCCTCAGGGTAACTGCCTAACCAAAAGCGTTCTTCAGTCATTATTCGATCGCTTTCACCGTGGGGCGACGATTGTCTCGCTTGCAAAACTTACAAAACCTGATTGTCCCCGATAAATAGTGTGATCGACTCACCACCAAGGCCGGAAAACACGATCTTGGCGTCTCAAAAATGCGATTTCAGAGATCCGCCTAGATTTCAAGGCTGTGTGCTGACCTTTTGACCCTCAGCAACTTGGTCCAAGCGAGCTTGCTCAGCAAGTACTTTGGCCACATAGCCCGTATCGCTTTGCAAGGTGTCCCCACCCAGGTAAAAAAGCAAACCATCCTCCTCCACCCCAGCTTTCATGCGAATGTATTCCTGGAGCACCTGAGCGCCAACTCGCATGTTCGTGACCGGATCGAAAGCTGTTAATTTGCCACCATATTTTTCATATTTTTTGACATGGATGTCCGTCATGACCTGCATCAAGCCTTGTGCGCCCGCTGGGCTTTGGATGTAGGGGTGAAAACTCGATTCAATCGCCATCACGGCCAAAATCAGGTGTGGCTTGAGTTTGGTAGAGTCTGACAACACATAAGCCTCGGCTACCAAGGCAGCCATCGGCTCAGGCGCCACTCGGTATTTTCTGGCCAGCCATGCGGCCACGGCAGCTTGCTTGCCGGGAATGTCTTTTAAATCCGTGGCGGTAGCTCTTTCTGCCGTGTTTTGAGGCTCCCACCACAAGCTGAACTGTCGGGATCTCAACCACTCATAGACCGTCGATTCTGTTTGGGCCAAGATGTCTGGTCGAAAAAGGGCCACGTTGACGCCCAAGACAACGACCAAGCCCAACATGGCTAAACCACTGTGCGTGATGGTGAACACACCTCTGCCCACATCTCTCACAAAGATGCTAATAGCCACTCTCAATTTGGCAAAGGCGCTTGGGTTTGAATCGGACATCATGATGACCACAAGTATAGGTATTTAGATCAAGGGATAATTGCTGTCATGAAGCATCACCGAATTGTTGTGGGTTTGTCTGGCGGCGTCGACTCCGCAGTCACCGCTCACTTATTGAAAAAGCAAGGCCACGAGGTGGTTGGCATTTTCATGAAAAATTGGGAAGACGATGACGACAGCGAATTTTGTTCTTCCAACATTGACTTTGTCGATGCAGCGGCCGTGGCCGATGTGGTGGGCATTGAAATTGAACACGTCAACTTTGCCGCCGACTACAAAGACCGAGTGTTTGCAGAATTTCTGCGTGAGTACCAAGCAGGACGCACGCCCAACCCCGACATTCTGTGTAATGCTGAAATCAAGTTCAAATCATTTTTGGACCATGCCATGCACGTGGGCGCCGAAAAAATTGCCACGGGCCATTACGCGCGCGTTCGTTTGAATGAAGCCACAGGCTTGTACGAGTTGATGAAGGGTTTGGACAACAGCAAAGACCAAAGTTATTTCCTGCATCGTCTGAACCAATCGCAACTGTCTAAAACTTTATTTCCTGTGGGTGAGTTGCTCAAAACGCAGGTGCGGCAAATTGCAGAAGAGATTGGCTTGCCCAATGCCAAGAAGAAAGATTCCACAGGGATCTGTTTCATTGGCGAAAGGCCTTTTCGTGATTTTTTAAATCGCTACATCTCCAAAGAGCCAGGCCCCATCAAAGATCCAAGCGGTCGCTCCATTGGCAAACATGTTGGTTTGAGTTTTTACACGCTGGGACAACGTCAAGGTTTGGGCATTGGTGGCATCAAAGAAAAAGGTGCGCAGCGTGGTGGTGGCGAGCACACACCTTGGTTTGTTGCTCGCAAAGACATGGACAAGAACATTTTGTGGGTGGTACAAGGCCACGATCACCCCTGGCTGTTGTCACCTCAACTTGAGGCTGCCGACGCCAGTTGGTGTGCGGGCCGTGCCCCTACAGCAGGGATGTATGCTGCCAAAACACGCTATCGACAAGCCGATGCACATTGTGCGTTGACTTCGTCCAATGCGGTCGAATTTGCCTTGGCGTTTGATGAAAGCCAGTGGGCTGTCACGCCAGGTCAAAGTGCCGTTTTGTATGACGGCGAAGTGTGCTTAGGCGGAGGCGTGATCAACTCGGCAGTGACTTTCACCTGATCTTAGCTAGAACCCAAGGTCAACTTGCTGGGCTGTCTCTTTTCAGCGGCAAATCTAAGTAAGTCTGCGGTTCTGAAAATAACGTGTGCAGCGCACATGACAAAGACGGCTGATCAGATCAATTCCGGCGTCATGACAGCATGGTGCAAGTGAAGCGCTTATGCGGTGGTGCTACAAGGCGCTGCGTCAGGCACGCCCAATTTTCGCAACATCCAACCCATGGGACAGACATTGGTAAAACCAAACTGAAACAAATTGGCGCCAACAAAGGCTGTGAATGCCAAAAACCATGCGCTGACAAACAGCGGACTGCCCTCTATGCCCAAAGCAAGTGAGGCCAAGATAAAAATGCCCGCAAAGATGCGGATGTAACGTTCGACGGTCATAAAGACTCCTTAGGTTGAAACAACGAGAAATACAAAACAGGAATGACCACCAAGGTGAGCAGGGTAGAAACCAAAATTCCGAAGATGAGAGACACAGCCAAGCCATTGAAAATGGGGTCGTCCAAAATAAAGAACGCACCAATCATGGCGGCCAAGCCTGTGAGCACAATGGGCTGAGCGCGCACCGCTGCAGACTGAATGACGGCTTCTTTGAAGGCCATGCCTTGAGCCACTTGAAGCTCAATGAAGTCGACCAATAAAATGGAGTTGCGCACAATGATGCCGGCCAAGGCAATCATACCGATCATGCTGGTAGCGGTAAATTGAGCATTCAACAATGCGTGGCCAGGCATCACGCCAATCATGGTGAGGGGAATAGGCGCCATGATCACCAAAGGCGTGAGATAGCTTTTGAACTGCGCCACCACCAAGAGGTAAATCAAAATCAAACCCACGCCATAGGCTGTGCCCATGTCGCGGAAAGTTTCGTATGTGATTTGAGACTCACCGTCCCACTTGACAGCGAATTCGCGGTAGGTGTCGCTAGGTTGTTGAATCCAATACTCACCCAACTCGCCTTGACCGGGCAAGGCGGCTTCTTTCATGTGACTGCGAATACCAAACAAACCATACAAGGGCGAATCTTGCGAGCCTGCCATGTCACCCATCACATAACTTACGGGTAACAAGTCTTTGGTGAACAAAGGTTTTTGAATGACGCCGCTTTGAACTTCGACCAACTCAGACAAAGGCACCAATTGACCGTTGGCAGCACGCATGGGCATGGCCAACACATCTTTCAAACCAATTTGCGATTGAATCGGTAATTGCAATCTAACCGGCACAGGTAATTTGCTAATGCCATCGCGAAGATAGGTTGCGTCTGTACCTTGCAAAGCACTTTGAACGGTTTGGGCAATGGCATTGACAGAAATACCCAATGTTTCAGCGCGTTGTCTACGCACCTGCAACCACTGGCGTGGTGCGTCGGCCTTGAGCGACGTGTCAATGCCGACGATGCCTGGCGTTTGTGAAAATGCTTTGGCCACATTGGCGGCCAAGGCCTGACGACCAGCCTCATCGGGGCCATAAATTTCAGCCACCAAAGGACTCATCACAGGCGGGCCCGGCGGGACTTCAACCACCTTGATGTTGGCACCATGCAACAAGGCAATCTTTTCAAGTTCGGGACGCAGGCGTTGTGCAATGGCATGGCTCTTTTCCGAGCGCTGGTGTTTATCAACCAAGTTGACTTGCAAGTCGCCTTGCTCAGCATCGGCGCGCAAATAGTATTGACGTACCAGACCATTGAAAGTGATGGGGCTGGCGGTGCCTGCATACGTTTGCACGTCCAACACTTCTTTTTGCTTTGCCAAAAAACTCCCCATCTCATGCAATGCAGCAGCTGTGTTTTCTAGGGGTGTACCGGCGGGCATGTCGACCACCACTTGGAATTCGCTCTTGTTGTCAAAGGGCAGCATTTTCAAAATGACCCACTGCACACCTGCCAAGCCCACCGACAAGGCCATGGCCAGCAAGATGCCACCCAAGAGTTTCCAGCGCTGACGACTGCTGTTAAGGAAGGGACGCAAGATGCGGCCAAAAAATTCTGGTAAGCGAGCAGCCATGCCCTTCGAAGCGGGCTGAACAACATGTCCATCATGAGTCATGTCTGCGTTATGCGACTTCATCCACTTCAAGGCCAACCAAGGTGTGACGGTGAAAGCAATCAACAAAGACAGTGCCATGCCCAAGCTGGCGTTGATGGGAATGGGGCTCATGTAGGGGCCCATCAGACCCGACACAAAGGCCATAGGCAGCAAGGCCGCAATGACAGTGAGCGTGGCCAAGATGGTGGGGCCACCCACTTCATCGACAGCGGCTGGGATGATGTCCTTCAAAGATTTATCAGGATGCAACTGTTGATGACGGTGAATGTTTTCCACCACCACAATGGCATCGTCAACCAAAATGCCAATTGAAAAAATAAGTGCAAACAAGCTCACCCGATTGAGCGTGAAGCCCCAAGCCCAGCTTGCAAATAGCGTGGCTGTAAGAGTCAAAATCACCGCACCACCCACAATGACTGCTTCGCGTTTGCCCAAGGCCAAGCCCACCAGCAAAATCACAGAAGCTGTGGCAAAAGCCAATTTTTGAATAAGCTTGTTGGCTTTGTCAGCAGCGGTTTCGCCATAGTCACGTGTGATGGTCGCTTCAACACCTTGAGGCAAAACGGTGTTGCGCATTTGCTCAACGCGAGCCCGTACGGCGCGTGCGACATCGACAGCGTTTTCACCGGGCTTCTTGGTGACCGTCAGGGTCACAGCGGGATACATTTGGCCACTGAGCTCTGTGTTGTTGCCACTAGCATTTGTAGCGCCTGGAGTTTTTGCATCACTCACATTGCCAGTGCCAGGCATGTAACTCACGTACTGCTGAGCCTGCTGTGCACCTTCTTCAACTTGTGCTACTTCTTTCAAATAAATAGGCTTGCCTGCGTGCACGCCCACCACCACATCGGCCACATCTTTGGCTGATTCAAAAAAGTAGCCCGTTTCGATGCTGATGCGTTGGCCATTTGTATTGTTGGGATTCATCACAAAGCCAGAAGGCGCACTTGCATTGGCACCTGCCAATGCAGCTCGAACAGTCAACATGTCAAGCCCACGCTCGCGCATGCGCGTTGGATTTAAATTGACTTGCACAGCGCGGCCCGGGCCGCCGATGGTCTGCACTTCACGAGTGCCTTTAACCTGCTTTAAATCCATCTCTAGGCTGCGCGCTACACGTTCAAGTTCTAAAGCCGACGGCGCATCTTGACCCCACAAAGTGACCGCCAGCACCGGCACATCGTCAATACCTTTGGGCTTGACGATGGGTGCCAAGGTGCCTAAATCTCGTGGCAACCAATTTTGATTGGCATTGAGCACGTCATACAAGCGTACCAAAGCTTCGGTGCGCGGCACGCCCACTTTGAACTGCACCGTGAGCACCGCCATGCCTGGACGCGATACTGAATAAGTGTGTTCAATGCCTGCAATTTGTCCCAACACTTGCTCTGCTGGCATGGCCACTTTGCTCTGCACGTCGGCACTGCTGGCACCCGGAAAAGGAATCAGCACATTGGCCATGGTCACATTGATTTGCGGCTCTTCTTCGCGCGGTGTCACCATCACCGCAAACAAGCCCATCAGCAAAGCCACAATGGCCAGCAGGGGTGTGAGCGCATTGTTTTGAAACTTGGCGGCTAACTGCCCTGCAAAGCCAAAACTGCTGGTTAGCTTATCGGACTGCATGTGCGCCTTTCATGCCGGCCTGCACGGCATCGACCGCAATCAATTCGCCTTCTTTAAGGCCCGCCCAAATTTCGACGCCCGCAGAACCATGGTCGGCACCTAAGCGCACCAATTTCATGGCAAAGCCATTTTCTTGTGCCACATAGACCGCTGTGATTTCGCCTCTGCGTAAGATGGCAGCAGAGGGCACAAGTCCTTTGGCTTGCGATGAACCAGAAGTACGCACACGCACTTGTTGACCGGGCACAGCTTTTGCCGCAGCGCCTGATTTTGGTAAATCGAGTTTGATGCCAATGGTTTGACTCACACCATCGGCGTTGGGCATGATTTGCATTGACAGAGGCTTGACCACGTCACGGCCTATGTGTATTTGTATGTCTTGCAGTTTTGGCAACACACTTTTTTCGGATGCGGGCCACTGCATGACCACGCGCAGGGGCTGTGGTGCAAATACCGTGATCAGCGCTTTGCCTGGCATGGCCAAGTCACCGGTTTGCGCATAGGTTTCTAGAACCCATGCATCATAAGGTGCAGAAATTTTTGAAAATGACTGCGTCAGTTTGGCTTGTTCTGTGGCTGCACCCACACTATCGCGTCCCGCTTTAGCTGCCTTGTACTGTGACTCCGCCAAATCCAAGGCAGCCGAACTCACAAATCCTTGTGCTTTCAATTCTTGGGTTCTTTGAAGTGCAATTTGCAATTGACGCATTTCTGCATCACTTTGTTGCAACTGCGCCTGGCTGCGCAAAATTCCAGTTTGTGTTTCTCTGTCATCGATGGTGGCCAGCACTTGGCCCGCTTTCACAGCGTCGCCTGCTTTGACTTTGAGACTGATGATGCGGCCCGGTAACTGCGACGACAAAGTGCTTTGCATGACCGCTTCAATCAAGCCATCCATTTCGCTAAAGCTGGTGATGGCTGTTTGGCCGACTGCAATGACCTTGACCAAAGGACCTTTGGGCAACACAGGCGATTGCGCATGGCCCTGAATCACAATGAAGGCCATTCCCAAGGCAAGCACCGAGTGCAACACCCCGCGTGATGTCATACAAGGTTCTTGATGGCTGAGTGGGTGTGCAATCTTTTTTTTCATGTCGTCTCCAACGTAAGTGACACTTTATCACATACCCTATGGGGTATAGAAATAAATGCAAAAAAAAACCTGTAGGGCGTACAGGCTTTTGCCGTGCTTGCGCAGGAAATGAGGCTTAAAACGGGATATCGTCGTCCATATCGTCAAAACCACTGGCAGGCTTGGCGGCGGGTTTGCTAGCTGGCGCGCCAGCGGCGGCTGGGCGGGCGGCGGCTGGGCGACGAGCCGGTGCGCCACCCTCTTCATCGCCACCACTGGGGGCGCCCATGCCTTCTCGCGCGCCAAGCAATTGCATTTCAGTGGCAATGATGTCGACCGTGTTTTTCTCAACACCCGCTTGGTCAGTGTATTTGCCGTATTTCAAGCGGCCTTCGATGTAAATTGGTCGGCCTTTTTTGACATATTCGCCGGCAATTTCTGCCAAGCGGTCATAGAAGGTGACACGGTGCCATTGAGTGTCTTCAACGGTTTCGCCAGACGTGCGGTCTTTGCGGCGACTGGTGGTGGCGATGCTGATGTTGGCCACGGCCTGGCCGGAGGGCAGGTAGCGAATTTCGGGGTCACGGCCGCAGTTGCCGATCAGAATGACTTTATTGACGGATGCCATGTTTATTTCCTTGAAATCTCTTGCGATGAACAGGTGCAATTATGCTTGTTAGCGGGCCGGTGCTTCAATGGGTTCCATGAACCATGCAACCAAAAGCCAGACCAGCGTGGCCATGCCACAAACGGCAAATAAAACCTGCGCACCCCCCGATTTCATGAGGGCGCCACCTGCGGCCCCTCCCACAAAGAAGCCAAGCGACTGCAAGGTATTGTAAAAGCCCATGGCCATGCCCCGCGCATGCGGCGGGGCGCCGCGAGAAGCGATGCTGGGCTGACAGGCTTCCAAAATGTTGGAGGCGGAGAAGAAAACACACAAGATGCCGGCGATGCACCACAGGTTGGGCGTACTGCCAGCCACCAAGGCCAAGCTGAACATGACCAGTGCAATGACCAAAGCCGAGGTCAAAAATACCGCCCGCAAATAACCTTTTCGCTCAAGCGGGAAAAGCGTTTTACCCATCACCAAAAATCCAAACAACACGGCTGGCAAGTAAATCCACCAATGGTGCTCTTTGGGTAAACCAGCGTCGACCATCATTTGCGGCACGGCCACCCACATGGCCAAAAGAACACCATGCAACACAAACACCCCCAAGTTGTTGCGCAAGGAGGGGATGTGCGTCAGAACTTCCTTCAAACTGCCTTTGGGCACGACTGTCCTACTGGCAGGCTCGGGAGGCACCCCCCAAATGACCACAGCCACACCGCCAAAAGCCAATAGGCCTGTTAGCACGAACAAGCCCGACAAACCCGCGATGGCGTTGAGGGCTGGCGCCAAAATCAAAGACAAAGCGAACATCAAACCAATGCTGGCGCCAATCAAAGCCATGGCCTTGGTTCTGACCAGATCGCGTGTTTGATCTGCCAACAAAGCGGTGACCACCGCTGAGACAGCGCCTGCTCCCTGCAAAGCTCGCCCGATGAGCACGCCCAACAAGCTGTCAGCCGTTGCAGCCCAAAAACTGCCCACAGCCAAAATGAGCAAGCCAAACACAATGACTTTTTTGCGGCCAATCTTGTCGGAGGCCGCTCCAAACGCCAACTGCAAAGCTCCCTGGGTCAGGCCATAAATGCCCATGGCCAGTCCCACGAGGCTGGGATCGTCACCCCCTGGGTAATGGGCTGCCTCTAGGGCAAAGACGGGCAACACCAAGAACAAACCCAGCATGCGCAAGCCATAAATGGCTGCCAGTGAAATGCTGGAGCGTTTCTCCAGGGAGGTCATCAGGGAAGCATTCACCGCCTTTGAGGGCTCTAGGGGCGAAGTGTTGGTTGGGGTGGGGGATGCGTTCATAGGGTTCAGCCAGTGCCTTGATTGTCCCTGATTCCTGAGGGGTTGAGCAGACAGCTTAAGGCGGCTTCCTCATACTGGGGTACCAGAAATCGTTCAGCCGCCTTAAGCTGTCTGCTCAACTTCGCAATTTGAAAACTTTTACTGAAGAAATCTATCGCTGTTGAACCAGAAGCGTCCGACAAACTTTCGGTTTTAACGTTAATATTCGTCGGTTCAGATTTTTAGCAACTTCAATGGAAATTTTATGAAACAAACCAATCGTCGCGTATTCATGATGCAAGTGGCTTTGGGCGGTACAGCCTTGGCTGCACAACAAGCCTTGGCCCAAGCCATGGTGAACGAAAAAGACCCACAAGCTGCTGCTTTAGGTTATGCAGCCGACACCACCAAAGTTGACGCGAAAAAATTTCCCAAGCACGCTGCTGCACAAAAATGTAACAACTGTGCTTTGTACCAAGGCAAAGCCACTGATCCTGCTGGCGGTTGCCCCTTGTTTGCCGGCAAGCAAGTCCATGGTAATGGCTGGTGCTCAGCTTGGGCCAAGAAGGGCTAAAGCTCTTTCGGAGTGTGCATTTTCAATGACCACTCCGAATCTCTCCAAGTGCACCGTCAAGGCCTCAAAAACATTTGCTTGACAGCCTCGCGGGCCTTCATTCTTTGCGGCTCTTCTGCGTGATTTAACTCACGCAGGGGGCCGTT
>Ga0315903_10001466_pt1 | contig 35810 bp, 50 predicted proteins | sample LakEriMetagenome_7_FD_203524 | JGI IMG/M metagenome (GOLD analysis project Ga0315903, IMG submission 203524) | Freshwater fungal communities from buoy surface, Lake Erie, Ohio, United States - Buoy 2 MA119 | ecosystem: Environmental > Aquatic > Freshwater > Lake | place: USA: Lake Erie, Ohio...
TAAAGACCTGATTTTGCTTGACCGCTTCTGACGTTTTTTTGGACGAGCAAATTGGACTTCGATTTTGTCAGAATCTATGCGATTCATAAATATGTTCTATACACCGGATTTCCAGCATGGGGGGGGGTACCCCTTCGGATTGCATCCGATTTGGGCGAAGGTTACCGGATCCGGTGGGCTATGTGTCCGGTCTGCTCCCGTTCGTTCGTCCTGGGCGATCTAAAGTAGCCGGAAGGGGCAAAAGTGGAGCATCGAAACGGGGCGCGCGGGTCGCTGATTTTTGTACCGATACAATATGCACGGCTATAAATAGCAAAAGGGACCGTTTCTGGTCCCTTAATAGTCGGATGTGATGCGGTTACCTGGTAGCAATGAGCCACACAGTCACGGCAATGGCGGTTAGTGTAAGCATGGTTTAAACTGTTTCGAGGTGATTAACTACAAAGGGGTTAACTCCTTTCTTTGCCTTCCCTTTAGCCTTAAGGCCTACTATACATCCGGCCGGGTCTAGAAAACGTAGGTCGGATTCGTCCCCGTTCACTACTTGCACACCTTTGTAGGTTGTCGGCAGTTGATCGAATACTATTGCAACATTTGCTCCCATCTGTAGGGCTGCATCACATTCGATATCATTGGACTCTGAGCGACTGAATGTGAGATGGTAACCGGTGCCGGAGTATTTTTGTATTCTGTACAGGCTCTTAGTGTAGTCGTAAAATTGAATAGAGGGAAAAGAGGTGCAAAGATCACCGAAACCATGTGTTAAAAACAGTTTAGGAAAGTCAATGTCGCTAGTTCCATTCAGTCGCACACATTTATTTCCGGCTTTCTTTTCAATCTTTGCAAGTTCATTCCATAGCTGCGCAAGAAACAATTGGCGATCGTTTAAAAAGTACTCCGTTTTGTTCTTCCGGGCGTTCTCTACGCTTGAAAACCTTCCGCGGCCGGCAGTAAAGAGGCAAGATGCAGCGCACCCTGCGGAGGCATTAGGGCAAAGGTTGACACCTTTACTGTTTTGGGTGTATGGGGCGAGATAAAGAATGAATGAATCCCATCCGTATTTATCACCTTTAGACAGTTTAGCGTTTGTAGTACCTTTTGCAAGTAAATTGGAAACTGGTTTGTAGTTCATGGGATCAGTTTTTAACGGTTTGAATGAATACCGGAGCGGCCGGTGCGGGTTTGGTTAGCTTATTATAAACGGCTACCAGCATTAAGGCAGCGAACAAATAACAGGCGATAGTTTGACCGGAGGGCAAAGCCTTAAGGATGGCGGGATACGGTTTAGAAATGGGGCGACAAACAAAGGTGTTTTTCATAGGTGTTTTTTTTAGAGGGTTATCAATAGCGTTTTGCGGTGGGCTTATAGTGATGGACTGCGCCTTTTGCTTTTGGGTGTTGGCTTCGATACGCTTGTGGGCAACGAGGGGGCAAAGCGCAGGATGCCAGCAGGGAAACGATAAACAGGAGGGGAAGTAATTTTTTCATGGGGTAAGTTTTTAAGGGTTTGAATTATGCGGTGGCCTTTGTGAGAATGCAAACAATAGTAGAAACGATTGCAACGGCAGTAAGGAAATAGAGGCAAACTTTGTTTGTGTTGATTTCCTGAGCGGTGGTGTTGGTAGTAGTGTTCATCTTTTTTTGTTTTTATTGTTTGTGATTGTTTGACGATGCAAAGATAAGTAGCCAAACTACACTATGCAAATTATTTTTGATATTTTTTTCAGTTTACACGTAACTAACTGATAATCTAAGCAATAAATTTACATTCGTTTCCTCGTTTCGTTCTTTCTTTCGTTTCTATATATACATATACGACTGTATACATATATACGGCAAACATCCCACCGGGTTACATTTATACGGATCAAATTAGAAACGGGACCGGATCAACCTTGCGGATCAACCTTGCGGATCGAAACGAAACGGGACCGGTAGCCGGTAGCCTGGAAACTGAACCGGTAGCCTGGTAGCGGGCGAAGATCCAAGGGACCGGAGAACCGGAAGCCGGAGCAATCAAGCCGGATGGAAACGACCTACCTACCGACCTACCTACCCAGCCGGATTTCCTAATCCTGAAAAAGTCCCTAATCCTGAAAAAACACCTAATCCTGAAAAAACCTGTGGTCCTAAAAAATTTCCTAATCCTAAAAAAATCAAGCTGAGAATCAATCACTTTGCCCTAATCCTAAAAAATAGTTACAAAAATATTTGCATTATCGAAATAGTTTACTGTATATTTGCATTCACATTCTAACCCACTAATCCTAAAAAACTATGGCAAAGTTCGGAACCTATCGCAACGATCCCCGTACAATTACGGCAAAGTTCGACTCTACCTGTGCTGAAACTGGCGCAGTAATCCGCAAGGGCGATACCTGTGTGTATTACCCAAGTAACCGCAAGGTGTACCATGTTGACAGTAACACGGCAGCGCAGTTTCGTTCTGAGTCCTTCGACATGGATGTGCTTGGCGCAAATTACTAATCCTAGAAAATCACTAACCCTAAAAAACTAATCCTATGAAAAAGCCCATTCGTTTCCGCTACAGTAACGGTTTCAGCGTTCAGATCGTTACCGACAACAGTATCAAGTCAACCGACTATTGGCCGAATGAGGTCAGCGATGATGGCCGGACATTGAGTGATTTTGTGATGAATTCCAAGCCCGGTGACAAGTGGATCCGGGGTTTTGAGCGACTTCAAAAAATGGCTTGAATTGGAGTTCGTGTTTTTGGCTTGAATTGGACCTCGTGAATTGGACCTCGTGAATTGGAACTCGTCTGAATTGGAGTTCGTGAATTGGGGCTGAATTGCAGGAATTCCACTAATCCTAAAAAATTCCTAATCCTAAAAAAATCCTAATCCTAAAAAAATGAACGGAACTGAATTTGCTACTGTAACTGTGTATTCACCGGATGGCGAATCGCACGTAATTGTTGAAGCTAAGATTGAATGGTATGCCAGCAATGGCGTGTATATGGATGCCAATGGAACTGGCGATGATCCATACTTCGAATGGGAATATGAGATTCAATCCATCTGTGATGAGGATGGTCAGTTGTGCGTAGCCCCGGCATGGTACAAGGATGCGATGGCAGAACCAGCACTCCAATCCCTGGTTGACGAAATCGAACCATTCTAATTTTTTTTACCCCAACACAATAATTGACAAATAATGTCATTATATTTGCTCACCCCTTAATCCTAAAAAACTCTTAATCCTATGAAAAAGCCTATTGAATTGCTCGAAAACGTCAGCAAGGTAACTGTTGACCAGTTTATCACAGTCATCAGCAATCAGAGATTCGCAGATCTCGAATCCGGTGACGTGTTGGACTACGCTAATCCTACAAATCCTGAAGACAATGGCCGGGCGATATTCCTCTGCTATGAGGATAGTAAATTCGGTAAATTGGCGAAGATAATTTGGACTGATACCTTTGATTGTGACTACATCCTAGGAATCACCCGAATTGATGGCCGGGAGTGGAAATTGGCATTCAAGTGAAATAAACCCCTTAATCCTAAAAAATTAACCCTAAAAAACCTCTAATCCTATGAAAACTATCCGGTTTAACCTTGATGAATTGATTAAAAAAATTCCTGCAAGATATTCACCAAATATTTATCTGCTGAATAATGATGAAAAAAGAAGATTGTCATTACAAACTGCAGATTCCTATGCTTCTATTTATGAAGATGAAATAATAGCTGTGAATGAAAACGAGGCCGCTATAAATATCTACGGCAGATGCTATAGTATTTCCGTTTACAAGGGCTGCAATATGTTGTCTGTTGATTTATTCAATACTAATTTCTAATCCTAAAAAAATGGACAGATACCAAATTACCCTTGAATACTGCAATTGGGAAGATTGCAGTCAATTCACCTTCACCGTATATGGTAACACTATAAACGAAGCGATATACGCAGCCAAAGTGAGCCTATATGTACAGGTTGCAAGGGAGATCATGAGTCTGAAAAGTTTCTTGGATCTGCCGGATGTCGTGAACACTGAAATTATCCACTAATCCTAAAAAAATGAACGCATATAAAGTTGTCCTGCGCTATGTGGACACATTGGGCGAGGAAGATTACAGTTACACAGTATTTGGCCGGAATGAAGACGATGCGATATGGGCAGCAAAAGATGCGCTCAGAGGCGATATAAACCTTGAAGGTGACTGGAATGAAGATGCGATGGATGCCAAGGTGCTGACTATTGAGATGATTGATCCTGAATCTATCCTTTAATCCTAAAAAATGCAAGAAACCAAAATATGGGTGTTAGCTTATGGCGAAGGCAAGACCGTCACCAACACCGGGAGCATAAGCATCTTCGACAATTTCAACGAGGCATGGAAATATGTGTTCGAAAAGAATGCGGATCGGGATTTACTTTACTCACCGACTACTGATCGGGAACAAGTGGAAACCTATTGCCTTGCCTACAATTTAGACCTTAAAACTTATCTGTAATGACCTGCAAAGGATGGATTGCACTCAGCCTGATTATCCTGCAACTGATTGCATTCGGATACTGGGTTAAAAAGAACGACACCAAATGAAGCAAGAAGAATACAACAATGGCAATTAAAGGAGCAACAAAGAGCAATTTCGAGGGGATTCAGAATCGACTTTGGAGGCTACAGAGGATGCTTAAGAAACCCATCACGATTCGGGAAATCTGCGATGAAACCGGATGGAACTACCGAACTGTTTACCGGGATATTCTCAAATTAATACATTTGGGTCACAAAGTGCAAAATAAACTCACCCGTTACTGGATCAAACCTTAAACCATGATAAAAAACAAATTGCGCTACCCTGAACTGAATAATTTCCGCAGCCGATATGCGGAAGGCGAACACGGCACTAAATTGGCAAAATTCAGCCCTGAGATGCTCTACAACATCGAAACCATCCGGCAATGGGGTCCGACTATCTTAGAACGTCTAAACACGCTTGAACGGGAGATTTTTGCGGATGTGTTAATGGACATCCAGGTATTATGTGACACTGTGGAGGTAAAAGTTTTTAGAAACCAAAACTATTTGTAATTTAGCCGCATGAGAAAATCAATCATCGCCCTTATGCTGATCGCAACTTCTGCATCAGCCCAAACCGATAGCACTCAGCTTGCATCTATGAAAAAGGTTGAACTTGCAGATGTTTATCTGAAAGAAGTTCAGCGTGTAAGTGAGAAGATGGCTCTGATTGCCTTCGACACCATCCCCGGCAATGTGCCTGTTACTAAATACACCAACTCTAAATTCGCCAAGGTGAATAAGAAGATGGATGCGTATAAAGTAACTTTGATTCAGCAGTTCATGGAGATCATCCCCTATGCTGATAAAAAAGATATTATCCGTTCCATTATTTACCTTCGAGGTCTCTAATCGTTCTTACCATCGAACCGCAACGATGCAGGGGGAGGCAACTCCCCCCTTTTTCAGCCCAAGTCCAACATTTCTAAAGTAAACAAATATGAAATTAAATTGGCACTTAATTGCATTGTTCTTAGAGAGCAGGGCAATTACGGGGATTCCCACGAAACGGGTGATTCTAGAGAGGATTAACAGCACTTCTACCAAGACAGTTGTACCACCGGGATGGCAATGGCGATAAAAAGAAAACCGCCAGGTTTCCCTAGCGGCTCTCTACACTGCCCTTAAAACTGAACTTAACCTATGATATGGCAAAGATAAGCAAAAAAAAACTGGGTGAGATGATAAATGATCCTCTTGCCCCAAGGGTTTCCAATTTCAAGCATCACTTTAATCCTACGGAACTCAAGTTCCTGTACCATGCTATCAATCGGAAACATTCTAAGCAGGTATCCTTCGACCAAATTCAATCGCTGAATCTTCTTTGGACATTGGACTTCCTGCAGAAGAAGCAAAACACATTTGGCAACGTAGGATTTATGCTAAACACCTGCTTGCAAGGTAAAATCAAAACACTTATTGCTAACCAACTATAACCTTAAAACACATGGAAAACCAATCATTAGTTGAAATCATCAACCGATTCACTACCCTCAACAAGGTAGCAGTATCAGCAGTAGCCGACCGGATCATCGAAGAATACGAGTCCGGCAACGTAAACACCTTGGAGTTCATTGAGAAATTGGAGTTCATGCTCCAGTCCATCGAAAAAGCGATGGGTACTATCCGGGAAAAGGAAACCGATATGCTTCTCAGAGCGTATGGCGATACCCAAGCCAGGGCAGGAATCACCGCACCTGGTGGAAGCACCATCAAGGTCAAAGAGGTCGGAGTCCGCTACGATTATTCCAATACCGCTAAGTGGGTGGAGATGCAGAGTTCAATTGATGCTTTAACTGAAGAGCGCAAAGCACTTGAGAATCAATTGAAAGCAATTACTAAACCTCAGAAATTCGTGGACGAGGAAACCGGGGAGATGGTGGATTTTAACCCGGCAATCCGCTCAAGTAAAACTTCTTTGGAAATTTCTTTGAAGAAGGACAATAAATTGAAATAATTTACTTTATATTTGCATAACCAAATCAATAAAATCATGTCAAAAGAACTCGCAATTACAGTGGTAGAGGCCGACAAGATCCGCCAATACCTGGATGCAATGAACCTTACTACTAATTTGACGAAAAGTCAAGTTCAGCAGTTTATCGAAATCTCTCAGGCATTCGGTCTGAATCCGTTCAAGAGGGAGATTTATGCAAGCAAGTATGGAGATAACTTCTCCATCATTGTGGGCTACGAAACCTACATCAAGAGGGCTGAGAGATCAGGCCGCTTGGCAGGATGGCAGGTTACCACCATGGGAACTCTTGCTGAGAACAACTTGAAGGCGGTCATCACCATTCACCGAAAGGATTGGGAATATCCCTTCACTCACGAGGTATATTACTCTGAATACGTTCAGAAAACAAAGGATGGCTATCCAACTAAGTTTTGGAAAGACAAGCCATTCACGATGCTGAAGAAGGTGGCCATCAGCCAGGGATTCCGTCTGTGTTTCTCCGATGAACTTGGTGGAATGCCTTATACCTCTGAGGAAATGGGTCAGGAAACTTTGGACACGAATCCAGTTTCCGTTGAAACCATCAAGCCAAACGTACAGGCAAGCTTTGAAAAACAGCCTGAGGCTAAGAAAGCCGGAAGGCCAAAGAAAGAGGTGAATGTGGTTGAGGAACTCATTGTAAATCGCGATTTGGTTTTCACTCGTATTTACCTTGCATCTACTATTGATGAACTGAACAATATCTACCGGGCGCATCCATCGCTGAAGGAGGATAAAGAATTCATCAATCACCTCACCACAAGGAAGCATCAGATCACGGAGCAGGGCGAATATCAGAATCCTGAGAATCCACTCCACCAGTCCGATAATTCTTACGAAGCAAAAATGTCCGAAGAGGGCAAAATATAATCAATCACTAACCCCTTAAAACCCTAAAAACAATGAAAAAGTTCCTGTTTGTAATTGCAGTTCTGACTGCACAAGTATCATTCTCTCAAGATTGTGATTCACTTATCCTGCATGAGGTGGATAAGATGGATGACTCACAAAGCTGGTCTATGCGTGATCCGATTCTTATTGGTGACGAGAAGACCGGAATTCGAAGCAATCTTATCATGGGAGATGCGAACAAAACGCTGATTTGGATCAACACGGCTTATGGCGTGGGATGCGTTGACAAAGGCAATAAGATTGATGTTCTGTTCACCGATGGCACGAAGCTGCAACTCTACACCAGCGGAGCATTTAACTGCATGGAGAAATCTGTATTCTATTTCCACAAGGTTTTCGGTACTGCGAAGCACCTGGACACCTTCTGCGAAAAATACATTGCTACTATCCGTGTTTGGAGCATGAAGACCTACAACCAGCAGGACTTGTCCGAAGCGGACTCCAAGGAATTGAATGCTGCCTTTAACTGCATGAGAACCATCAAGAATCAGTAATGAAAACAGAAGCCCAAATTCAAGAGAGGATTGATTTCATCCGGAAACAAATCAAAACCCTGAAGGAGATGGTGTCTGACAAGATGAGCAGCCACCGCTACGATGACAATGTCTATTACGTCATCCAAGGTTATTCCGATGAACTCAATCTTCTCAAATGGGTGTTAAACCAAGATCAACCCGATGCCCAGGAAAAATGCAACCCCGAACAGTCAGCGGACTAAGACCGTTGATGCCAATGAAGGTCTTACCGAAAAGCAAAAAGAGTCCATCAAGGAACTCAAGAGGCTAATCAAGGTAAAGTACCGGAGTATCCCCCGATTCATCCGGATCTCCAATATCCCCCGGTTTAAATTCCATAACGTCATCTATGCTCGTTACGATGCCCATCAGATGGACGAGAAGATAAGCTGGGTGGTGGATGTCATCAGGAAGACGGACAACATCTCCGATCCTCCGCCTGAGAATGCCTTGACCTACGAAACCAGGATATGGATGAAAATGAGATTGTATAGCCGCTACGGCAACATATACAATTTCTGCAGGACATACCCTGAGTTCAAACCAGCGTACCTTACCCACGTTTTTCGAGGCCGGAAAAAGAAACAGTGTAAACGGATTGAGAGAATGATTCAAATCCTAAACGCTGAAAAGTGGGAAGGAATTAATTAGAATAATATTTACCTTTGGTGCGGCACACTAAAACTCATATGAAAAACATTAAGAATCGGGCTTCCGGGATTGGATTGGGTTTATATGAGACCCTGTGCCATCCATGAACGGAGGCCCGATTTCTATTTAACATGGCTAAAAGATTCATTGACACAGGAACATTCCGAACTGGATTCCTGAGAAGCCTTCCACCTGAATACAAATTATTCTACCTCTATTTACTTTGTGAATGCGACCATTGTGGTATTTGGTCAGTTGAAATAGATGTAGCCGAATTAAGGATTGGAGCAAAAATTGATTTAAATCAGGCTAGAAAGTATTTCCAAAATCAGGTAATTGAATTTGAAGATGGACAAAAATGGTTCATCCCTGGCTTTATTTCATTTCAATATGGTTCGATTGATGAGCAGCGAAACAAAATTCATCAATCAATATATAATACATTGAATACTAATAATTTATTACAATACTTAAATAGTATAAATGAAGGGTTGCCAAACCCTTCAGTAACAGTTACAGAACCCTTTCCAAAGGGTGAGGTAACTCCCAAATATAAATATAAGGATAAAGAAAAAGATAAGGATAAGGATAAAGAAAAGGAAAAACCGAAAATCGAAAGTTTAGATTTGGTTTTCGATGAAGTAGAGATTCTTGACCATGAATTGATTGAATGGGTAAAAAAAGAATGTCCCGATGTCGCTAAGATGAAAGAGCCATTGACAAACGAACAGGCGGCTAATTTGGAAACTGAGTATTCTATTGATGATTTGAAGGAGATTCTATTGGCTATGCAGAATCGTCCTGATTTGAACAAAAAGTACAAAAGCACCAATCTTACCTGCCGTAAATGGCTAAAAAACAAGCAGAACTATGAAAAATCTTCCCCCTCATCATCAAAGTCATCAACTGAGTCTTCTGGAAGCTACCTCCTTGATTGGGCAGCAAGACAAGCAAATAATCCGTTCATCACTAAATGGAACAAAGATTAGAGACCTCCAAGATGCAAATGGCCTTATTTCGCTTTTAATTTACTTATACGCCCTTTTAGGCATTAAGCAGGACAAGATGCCAACCCAAGAACAAAGTGGCGTTATGATTGATTTTATTAAGTTACAGATGGGTTCTTATACATTAGATGATATTAAGACAGCATTTATTCTTGCAATTTCGGGTAAATTAGATGTAGATGCCAACGCCTATCAGAACTTTAATTGCGAGTATATTGGCAAAATTATGACCGCATACGAAAAGATGCGATTAAGTGCTTTTGTTAAATTCAATCAAATCGAACAGGAAAAAGAAAAGGAGCAGGAAAAAATGAGTTGGACAGATGAAAAAATTAAGCAAATGAACCACGAATTCCTATTGGAGTGCATCGTAAAGCCCTGGAAATATTACCTGAAAACAGGGACTCTGACATTTGGTGTCCATCCAAATCACATCCTTTACAAAACCCTATCCGATGAACTTGGCCTGATAAAACTCACCAATGAAGAAAAATTTGAGATTTGGAACAGAGCCAAGGAACTGTCCAAGGACGAGGTTTATAAGCAGACCTTCAATGCCACCGAAATAAACAAGATCAAGTTCCTCAAAGATCAAATCCGACTGATCGGCTACGATAAAGCGATGGACTCCACAATCCGGAACATAGCCTACGATATTTCCATCAAAGAAACCTTTGCTAAGTTTAAAAGCGATAATTTTGACGTTGAACAGTACATATTAGACTGGATAAAGAAAGATAGCAATGAATAAGGTAATCATTATGGGGAATGTAGGAAATGCCCCTTCAATAAAAGAATTCACTTCCGGATCACGATCAGCAATATTCGATGTCGGAGTACACGAGAACACCAAAGACAAGGATGGCGTACCCATAAGGACTACAGAGTGGTTTAAATGTATTGCCTGGGGTAAGACAGTAGAGTTTATCGAAAAGTACGTGGAGAAGGGCGCAAAATGCTTCGTTGAAGGTAAACTCAAATCCCGTACCTATACCAATAACGAAGGAGTCGAAGTAAAGGTGTGGGAAGTATTGGTTGAACGATTTGAACTTCTAACCTGGGATAAGCCAACATCATGAACACTCCACTCAAAGTAAAGATTGCCACCGCATTCATATTCCCGATCTACCTCTGCGTAGTCATCGCACTTGTACTGATTGTCCTCACCGGATGGACGATAGTCAGGGTATTGGACTTTTTAGGAATCATCCAAGCCTTCATCTACCTGCTTGACCAAACCGCCAATAGGCTGAAACTAAATCAGCTTAAAAGGGAATTGAATAATTAAGGGCAGAGGTAATATTCGATTGTGGTTAAATCTATATTACATTCTTTGATTCTTAGCGGAATCGAAACAACTGCCTGTGGAATTGGTGGCGCACAAGCCTGTGCAGCAAAATAAATTCTATCACCAGGATTTATCAGATATTCGTAATCAACTCCATCAAGTATTTCATATTTTACATCATTGATGTAAATATCATAATTACCACAAGGAGAGATTGCAGGTCTGTCTATTACCAAAGTAAAAGGACACCAATTTGCAGGTATGGTCCATTCGCTTGATTCATAAGGATCATTTGGAAGGCATCCCTCAATTGCATCATAATAGGTAATTGTTTCGTTGATTGGGAATGGTGTTCCTGAAAAATCACTAAACTTAGTGCAGCAATTTGAATTGAAAACAATTGGGTCAATAATGTTTTCACGGGGACAGTCAAGATTTTTAAAACTAAAAGTAACTACACTATCTTCACTACAACTAGTTGTTTCGTAATTTATTTTGATATTATTATGTGGACAAACAGGAATAACCTGAGTATCATTTTTCCCAAAATTGTAAGTATTAAATCCTACTTCTACTGTTATATCTGCATCGAAATCACCACCAACAGTTGCACTTGTAATCTCTAAGTTGACGCAGCAATCAAGGCTACTCATAGATATTGTCCTAGACAAAACAATCCTATCCCAAGTGCATCCATCCCAAGGATCTACTTCTAATCCGCAGCATTCAGCAGGAGGAGGACCATCCGGCACATTTGGATTCAGCCATTGCTTCATTGCTTGCTTGGTGCAGCATCCACTACCTGATGCAAAAGATTGCCTGATAGATTCTATTTGATTCTTGTTGATGTTCATTTGTAGTCCTGCCAAAAGAATTTATCCATTACCGCCAATGTGAAGTGTGCTATCGCAGTAGCCGGGAAAAACATAAACCATTTAAGGTCTAACCAAAGGAATCCAAAGCCAAACATAATCATCGTCACCCAAATGTTTTGGCAGTAGGCACACAAGCCAAGAGGATTGGCAAGAGTATGCAGGATATGCTTCGGATTATCACGGAGGCTTTCAACCCACCGATAATAACGGAAAAATATATGTCCTTCTGCGTAAGTAAACTGTAGGAAGAAGGACAAGAAGGCTCCTACTGCACCCAGGAATGTAGTGTAGAGAATCTGTTGCTTCAAAGGCAAATCACATAATCCTGCGGCAAAGAAGCCAAGCAGGAACGATCCGAAGCAGTAAATAACGATGTACGATTTGTCTTTTGAGGTCATATTAGTCAGGGCAGGTTGGCAATGGGCATCCAACGGGAACTCCACGAACAATGAAGCAGCAAGCACCATCGGTACTTGTAGCGTAGTTTATTCCGCTAGTCTGTAATCCTGCGGACAACTTAATCTTAATCATTGTTTCGCCATTCTCGTTGAAGGTAAACGGCAATGTAATCGGATCGTTATGTCCAAATACGATGGAGTTTTCGTAGTATCCTCCATTAGACCATATTTGAAATACCCAAGTATTTTGTGCAGCACCTCCACCATTATGGGTGTTGATGAATCCGAAATCTATGATTTGACATGGAGCAAAGCATCCAAGGTCTTTAGTGCATCCGCAGTTCATTTTCTTTTGCTTTAATAGTAATTCATTTCAAATACCAAGTCAAAATCAATAGCGACAAATATCAGATTTTTATCGAACTGTTTTGGCTTTGGAGATTCTTCTTTTACCACAGTCATGGAATCTATTACCGATTTTCGTGGAAGAAGTTTAATGTTTTTCATCTGATGGGTATCACCAACAGTAGTGGACGCAATCGAACTGCGAAGGCTATCTTCAAGCACATAGCAATCGGCATTCTGAACCCCAGCAACCAGGCGTAGATTGTAAACCACATTGAACCGCTTGTGATTGCAGGATAGCTTACGGCCATCGAACAATTCATCAATCATAATATTCCCACCTTCCATGTGCCGTACATAAACATAGCTTGACATGGTATCGGTTGTTCCGAGTGCCTTGAACTCATTCTTGCCTTCCTCAATCTGAATCAGAACACGGCCTTCCTCATCAATACGAGCCAAGTAAAAAACATTGCTAATGCCAGCAAAGTGATGGATGCTATCCTTCAGCTTGTCAAGTATGTATTTAATGCCGGGTGTCATGTCAGGAAGAATATATTTTTCTCTAGTTCTAGTATAAACCTGTCTTCGAATTTTTTCAGTTCCTCGTCAGAAGGAGTGAAGATGTCCATCGGTGGCTCTTTCTTTTTCGCTCCTTGTAGTGATTCTTGAAACTTTGCCTTCTTATATTCAGATGCATCTTTTGTGACTAAGTACGCAGTTCTAACTGCTGCCTCTACCACAATAGACTTTTTGAGTTTGCCTTCAAAGTTCAAATCAACATGGTCAACCTGTTTTCCAAAACTGACACGAACAGGTATCCAGTAGTCTTTGTATTTCTTCGAATAAAACCTTCCGTAGTCACCAATCTTACCATCAGCAGCATTCTTACCATCAGTAAAAATCCTTTCCTTGTAGGTGGTTTCAGTAGTCTGAATGCTCTGACCCTGCCATGCCTCGGCCATATAAGCCCCTAGCTTATTCTTGAACTTGTTCCTGTCTAAAAACAGTTCGTAGATTATTTTGCCAGGAGTGACGGTCATTTCTTTAGTGAATTTACAACGTATCCAACTGCAAACAATCCAATAACAGATATAATAGCCAACATGATATGCTTATACCATTTCTTGTCTACCGATTCTACCAACTTCTCCTTGAAACTCTCCACCTTTACCTTGGTGACTACAACTGTATCAGGAGGGCAGATCGGTTCAACGAAGATGGAATCACCGGGCAATCTTACAATGCGTGTTTCAATCTTTGTCTTCTCGTCACGGATAATTACTGTATCTCTTGACTGGATGCTGATGATCGTATCGAAAGAACGGAACTGGGTGACGATTTCAGTATCGTGAATGGTAATAATCTCGGTATATGGCTGATAGGATTGCCCACCACCAAAACCTTTATGCTTCTTAACGTGGCAACTACTAATTAATAGGATTAGCAGTAGATTTATCTTTAACAATACTGAATTCATCTTTGTATAGGTCTACTTTATTGTAAATTACTGAAACGACTTCCTTCTTGATTAGGCCAAGCAAAGCAAGGTTCTTAACCAGGCTCAGTAGGTTGAAGATGGACAATGGCGTGAATACGGCTTCATTCAGCCAATACAAACCATCTGAAGTTGATAGCCCTGTTGCTCCAACAAGAAGAGTGGTATGGGCAATCATCGTCCAAAATATCCTTGCTGCCTTTTTGGTTTGAAACCGATTTCCCTTCCAAGCCAAATACATTCCGGCAAGGTGATCGGCCATGATGATTCCAACAAGAGAAACGAATGCCATGTAGGGTTCGAAAATCCAATTTTCGATTATCCCTGTTATCATCCCCAATGTAAATCCACCAAATAGGGTGGTCAATAATACGTGCGTTTTCAATCTCAGAGAGCAGATAGATTCAACAATAGGGATGATTTCATCTTTCAGAAACTGCTTCATTTTTTTGGTCTTGGTTTACTGATGGTAGTCGGCCTCGGTCGAGAGCCACCACATGATCCGCATCCTTTTTGCATGACGTTTTCTTTTAGAGTTATTTTTTCTTTTTCTTCCTGGTCACAACCAACTTGCCATTCTTTTCCATAACCATCATTCCGGCTTGTTCGGTCTGCTTTTTAAGCATACTGTACTTTTGGGTTACCGTCAGTTTTTTTGCCATTGCTTTAGGGTTTTCCGAATACGTATCGTGATTGGTTGCAGATGATGCAGCAATCGTCAACTCGTTTCATTAAGTCAGGGATACTTTCAATCAAAATCTTCATGTGCTTATCGTACTCGTTGATGAAGTTCTTCAGCAGATACTCCACCTTGTCATCGTCAAGCAATGTTATTGTGTTAAGCCTGTCCGTAGTAGCTGCCTCCTTAGCAACCTCCAATCCGCTCCTGTAAAGAATAGGAAAGGTAAGCTTGCTGCTCAGGATACAATACAGTTCGTTTTGGTCACACTCAGCAACAGTATCGGCAACTATTCCATAAGTGGTGTTGCTTATATTACTTCCATTCCATCCGTTTGCAACCAGGTAGTTCGATTGCTTACTCTGACATCCGCAACCTTGCTTTACATCCGTATTGTTTACATTGATATTTTGGTCGTTGATGGTGATGAAGATTTCATTCGTCTTAGATAGGTAGTTAGCTTGTACGTAAGCAGCACCCGTAGAATCCGTAGTAAACGAATAGGTTTCTGTAAATATCCCATCTTTGATTGTAAGTGTGTCTGTGTGATTGGCTTCCTGGATTCTGATTTCAACAGAATTAACCCTAATCCGTAGCATCCTGCTACGATGCGCTCTAACCCGAATACCTCTATCAAGGTTTGCAGGGAGAGTAAATGTGTTTTTCCATTCACCCACCTTCAGCTGATCCACCAAAGAATTTACCCGGTAGTAATTTTCTGCATACTTTGATATTTCATTCAATACCAATGCAGTTGCAAAATCAATCTTCTCTTTTAAAAACTGAAGACCTGATACATAGTTGGAATCAGCAATGTCTGCTGCATAGCGTAAGTTCAGACCTTCCAAATCGTTGATGTTATATCCCGATTTAGATGTCGTTAAACACTTAACACCAATCCAATCTTTAAGACACTCCGGTAGCATGATTAAATGGGTTTTCCGTATAAATGTTATGTTCAGGAACTTTGACTAAGCACTTGGTACGAAGATAGTCAGGAACCCAAAATGAAGGACAGGCTTTATTGGCAAATTGATTGTGTCCTGCAATCTTTACATCAGGGCAATATGCGAGAACTTCAGCGATAATCGAACTTAATATCCCATTCTGAACCTCAGTCAGGGTGTTCTTAGCCCTTTTCCCGTAAACATCCAACCCTCCTACATAGCAGACATGGCGTGAAACGGAGTTGATTCCGGCAACACCATTGGTGATTTCAGCATCGTCAATCCATTTATCGCCATTGTGCTTCACAAACCTATGCCTCTCACCATTGAGCAGGACAATATCTGAATAGCCCACCCGTGACCATCCCCGGCCTTGGGGAGGTGGCTTAATGTGCCAGTTACGGATGGTTTCCGCAGTAAACGACTTCCCTTCAGGAGTAGCCGTACAGTGGATAATCAGATATTTAAATTCCTTCCTCATTTTCGCTTATTTCTTCTTCTTTTTTTTTCTCAATAGGCACATATTCGAGAACATGACCATCAGCCTCTTTAACGGCAACAACCTCAATAGGCTTCTGCTGCTGCTTCATCAGAACAAAGATATCGTATTTTCCATACTCAACTGTCTGAATTTCAATGCCTTTTTCTTTCTCATAGAACCAAGCGAATACCTGAAGGATGTCATTATTGGTCTTTAAATGGAAACTGGCGTAAGTCTGCTGGATGGTGAACATAATCGCCTTTCCCTCCATTGCCATATCCCAAAAATTCATATCCTCTTTGGGCTTTACTGCCTGAATTTTGTAATGCCTACCCAATCCATAATGGATGGCATATAGGGCAGATTTAAGGTCTTGGCTTGCGTGATTGAATAATTGCGGAAGTAGTATCATCGTTTTTTTTGTATAAAATTAAAAAAGGCCGGACAATTTTCATCATCCGGCCCTATCCAACATATCAACCTCTTACAACCCGTTGATTATTGTGTCCACGTTCAATGCGATTGGGCAGATCATTGTGATGTCATTCCAAAAGATAGTGCCATCGAAGAAGCGTGAGCCAGTGTTATTGTCCTCAATTACTTCATCAATTTCTACCTGGATGTCATTGACCAATCCATAGAACTTGTTGTCGCACGTCCAATATCCGAATTTGTAACCACCCGGATTGGTAAGGAACGTGTTCCAAAATGTGTGAGCAAGACATCCACCAGGAGTCACGGTATCCGTGTTGTAGTCCTGGAAGGTGATGGTCTTCTCTGCACCTGATACTGCCTCAGGCTGACAAGAGGCAATCCTCTTCTTCGTGAATGTACCTTTTGGCTTTTGACCAAGTACATAACCTGAAAGGACTGCATCACTGTTATTGATAGCAGCAATCCATTCTGCATCATCGGTGATGTCGGTGAAGGTATAATCGCACTTCACGAAGGTGAAGATTTTGATACCTCCCGGTGCTTGGATGATTGAACATCCATTGCCCGTATAGCTTACTGGTAAAGCTGGGGCGCAAGCTGAATTACATATAGCCATGTCGTGTTATTTTTTTAGATTATTAAATTACGGAGCAGGACAAGCAACAGGACCAGTGGAGCAATCTTGGAATTTGTAGATGCCATTGTCATCTTCTGTGCAGAATGCAGCAGGCATATCAATGATATTCCAGTTCAGGGCAAGCTCAACATACCACTTCTCGGTGCAATCATCATAGCTCGTCTTCAAATCATAAACCAAACCTGTGAAAGGATCAACGATTGTTCCATGCTCGAATGAAGAATCACGCTTGGCATACTCACCAAGGTATTTGTTCCAAGTAATCATTTGAACTGCACCAGGAGTCCAACCATAAAATACAATCGGATCTTCAATACTATTGATTTGCGGATCGAAGTAGTAGAAGGCATTACCTGACATTGAAGCCAAATCCATTCCTGCTACTGTGTTGCAACAAGCGATTGATTGTGCTTTAGCATACAATTCAGAGGAAGATCCACCAACGATTATAGGCGCGCCAGTATGACCTGCTAATTCAATTTGGCTAATTACTTGAGGCCAAGCTAAAGGATTTGGGAATCCACTTGAAGTAAAAAGTGGTATGTTCTGAATAGTTGGAATGCCTACAAGACCATTGATTTGAGTAATCAAAGCCTTATCAACTGATACGTTGATGGCATTCATGGCACGCATGATGTTCTGACCAACCCAAACGCTATCTGCTTCGCACAGTTTACGCATTTCAGCCTCGTCAAAGCCCATTTTGTACTTGGCGCAGTTGAACTCGGTGATGAGTTTCTCCAAAGGCTCAGGCTCTACTTCCGGAGTACAGTTGGGAGCGCAGCTAGTGACAACATCAGAGTCACAAGCCTGACCAATGTAGTTGATTTGAACGGCACGATATTTACCATTTGTGGGTACTACCTGTGCGGTGAATCCATTACGATTTTGAGCGGACATCAATCCGTCAATCATACCAACCTTTTGGCGTGAGAGTGCCGGGGCGTTGGAACCTGCGATTTCATTCAGGTTTACCTGAATAGCGGAGCAAAGTCCTTGTGTGTAAGCCATTGTTTTGTTTTTTGAGTTTTTTTAGAGTGAGGGGTATATACGACAAATCCCAAAACTAAAGCAGCCATGATTGACAACTTCGGTTTTGGGATTCCCGATTCCCCGATTGTGCCTTATTAGGTAGGCAACCTCGGTAGCAGTTTTCGGTCAGCCACGACCCATTGCAAATATACTAATAATTACAATTTTCCAAATGTCCGCATATTTTTCATCTTCTCGGCATTCTCCTTCGCAGCAGACAAACCGGGTAGATTAAACTTTGCGTTATCGCTACTTTTCTCGAAAGACACGCCCTTCAAAGGCTGGGCATTGGATTGATTTCCGTTTGATACCTGCACGATATTCAAGTGGTCAGGACCGAGAATTTGATCAAGCAACTCATCGTAATTCAGCACCCGTGTGCCATCCTTTGAAAGCACATTCAATCCTTCCTTGGTCTTCGGGATGATAGCATCGCCATCCTCGTTCAACTCCAACTTAATCTTCAGTTCCTTCAAAGTATCCTGAATACCTGCAACGGCCAGCTTCTGATTTACCGCCAATTTCTTTCCGGCAAGCTTAGAAAGCTGAAGCGTATTTAGCTGATAGGTCTTGATAAAGTCATTCTTCTCAGCCTCTTTTGCAGGAAGAACCTCTTCGACAATCTTCTTATGCTCCTTGGACAGTTCCATGTACTTGGTCTGCCATTCATCGCCTGTAGTCTGAACTGCCGATGTAGCCTTCTGATAGGCCATGTTCACGATGTCCTCAAACTTCTTTCCGGTCATCTCTGTCGGATCAAGGTTGAAGGTCTTCTTAATCTTATGCTCTACCTTGGACAGAACCTCACCATTCACTTCCTTCTTGATGGATTCAAGTACAGTTGGATCGGAAGCAACCGCTTGTTTGATTTGGCTTCGATAGCCTTCTGCAAATTCGTCAATATTAACCTCTTCTTCAGACTGAAGCTTGGCAATTACGTCCTTTTGAACGCCAATCTTTTTAAGGAAATCTTCTAAGTTTTTCATTCTATGATATTTTGGTTTATTTCAGGAGTGGTTGGTGTTTCGTCAGTCACACTAAGCTTGTCGCTTTCGGGAAGGTCTTCCACCATCAGATTTTGGGTAGGAACTTCAAGTTTGACTTTTTTCGTCTTCTTAGCCGGAACTTCCTCAAGTTTAGGAAGCGATTCACCATTGATTACCTCGTATCCTTTGAAAAGGCCATGCTTCTTCATTACCTCTACTGCCACAACTGTGGTTTCGGTAATCTTTCCGGTTTTCAGATTTTGAATTTTGACTTTTTTGGGTGGGTATTCCATGAAGTATGTGTTTAGGCAAATATACTATTATTAGGGCAAATCTCTTCGGCCAAAGAAAGGCTTTTTAGACACCGATTTCGATCCTTTACATGACCATAGCTGCCTTGCCCAATAGTTCGGAGTGGTCTTGTCGTTTGCGCCTTTTATACCTGCTGAACGAGCGCAATACGAGTCCCCGGCAACAGTACCTGGTTTGATTGTGTATCCCTTTGCTCCAAAGTTGATGGTCTTGCCATTAATCTCAACGGCATACTTCTTACCCTTGGCTTTTGAACGTGTAACTTTGGCCATGATTATATTTTTACGGGAACTGCCGTATGTCGGCAATTATATCCCCCTCTGTAAACTGTAAAGTTTTCTGGGTTAGTGCCGGGTATCATTCCCTTTCCATAAAGGTTTGCCCAGGCAATCTCGGTAATCAATTCTGATTTCTTGATGATTCCTTTGCCATCCCACCTGATACATTGCGGCCTAGAATCCTTTACAAGCCCTCCAACGTACAGATAAGCATTCGCCCCAATCTTCTCCCCAAGTAGGCTATTAAGCAGCCCATCGTATTGGAAAATGGCATCCCTGGCTATCTGTCCCGCATACTTCTGAAAACGGCCAAGCCGATCCTCGTTGCTGATAATAAAATCCCGAATAAAAACCTCCATGTCCGTAACAGTTGCACCTGCAACAATGTTACGATAGATACCGATTTTCATGGGTTCGATAAAGTCCGTGCTGATTCCTGCCCCGGTCAATCCATTAAGCGTAATTTGGACGTTCTGCCTCTGAACAGGGGAAAGCAGTTCCTCTAATTCCTTGGCACTCATGCCATTAACGCTTGATTGGATTTTGGAATTCAAGTCAGTGACCCTACCAAAGGCGGTGATGTAATCCCGAACCTTTTGCGGATATTCTCCCTGCTGAATGGCTGAGGCAGCTACAGTATTTATTCCTGCAACCTTTTGGACATTCTCATCATCGAAGACGAACTTTCCGTTCTCGGTTTTGAAGGAAGAAACATATTTCCAAATAATGGCAAACAGGGCTAACTCAAGCAATCCCCATCCATCGAAGAAATCTTCGTAGGTCTGATTCAGAAGGCTATCCTTCTCTTCAATCAATGCCCTTTCTTCGTCCGATAATGGGTATTCGTCCATCTTAGATGATTACTACTGGTTGGTTAGCATAGTCAGCCACAATCGGGGCTATCTCAGCATCAAGGTCAGCGAAGATGTCGCTCAACTGCGTTTCAAGGTATTCAGTTCCTTTTTCAGAAACGAGTTTTACCAATGTTTTGTATGCGAAGAGTGATTTGATAATGTCATCCTTTTTGATTGTGCCGGACTGAACTAGAATCTGTTTGTCCTTGGTACTGACATTATAAATCGGATCATAGCTTACAAGAATCTCAACAATCCTGGCTACAGACTGGTTTCCGCTGAATCTCTTCTTAGCAAGGTCTTTTGTGGTTTCCACCAGAAATGCCATCGGAGCATTTTTGTCCGACAACATATTGATTTCGTTAATCAGGTCAATCTCGGTCTTCATCATAAAGCTGATAGGCTTCACGATAACCGGATCCATCGGATTGTTTACGTTGCGATACTTTTCAATAATCAGCAAGCTTCGATAAATTATTTCATCGAACGTGTTATTACTGATTTTTATCAGCAGCATGAACCCATCCTCCTGATCTACCCTCTTTGCCAATGCTGACTGCGCCTCATCAATCTTATCAAGGTGCAAAGCATCTTCTGCTCTCTTCAGCAGTATCTGCCATGCCTTACCTGAATATTCAAGGACTTCAACAGGAGGTGAAACGAAACGAATCATCGCATCCTGACCATAACTAGAGTCAAGTACGTTTCCTCCCTTTTCACGCAGGAAAACTCCATAAGGACTGCGGCTGATAACTCGCCCTGTTCCCTTACACACCTTGCAAGGATAATGGCTATCATCCTGGGTATTGTAACAAACACCATCCCTGCAACCCGGAGCAGAGCAAGTGTCGGCTATTTCCTCCCTGTAAGGAAAACCTGAAGTGGTCATCACCGCAGTCCAATCGGAGTATTGTCTGATTGCTTCATTCGCAAATGGAACGAAGGCCGAGAAGTAACTTTCAAAATATCCCTCATCGGTCAAATCCCCACCTAAAATAACGGCAGGCAAAGTTCCCATGTTATGCTCGTAAATCGGTATTAGCCGGAAGGTCATATCGCCCTTCGGACCGAACTGCTCATGCTTATAAAAAGATGTTTCAGTCAGCGTATAGTAAACCAATCCCTCTTCAACTACATTGCCTCCGGATATTACTACGCTTTTTTCATAAGCATCAAGCCAAGTAATTGTGTCTTGGTCAAGGTATTTGATTTGGTCGCTGCCAATTAAAACAGGAGCAACCTCAACTTTTACAGTTGGATTAGTCAAGCCTTCACCAGTCGGAATCCATGCAAGCCATCCGTTTGGGTCTTCAATCATCCTACGCATCACAAACTTTTGTATGTAGGAATAGAAGAATTGACCCATGAACTTTTTATCATTCAGGTACTCCGAAAGTTCTGCCGAAACTTGAATGCTAAAATTAGCAGACGCAAATATCCTGTATAGCTTGTCTATCGCCCGGTTGATTGAACCTTTGGTGATTGGCTCGTAAATAGACAGTCGGTACTCCTGTACTTCGGGGTCTTCGTTTGGCCTACGCTTAGTAAGAATTTCGCCAGGGTTTTTTCCTCTTGTATGAACAAACATGGTGTTCCTTACATCCACCCATTGCTCATAGTGCTTTGGATGCTTAATGCGTCCAATTTCGTTATTGAGATAAACGATGTCAATCATTTTTAATCACATGAATTTGTTGATGAACATTGCACTCGTTTTAACTGGCTTTCGAGGAACCACATATTTCCAATTTCGTTATTCTTAGTTATTGTGCCGCTAGCAATGTAATCCCTTCCATCTACATAAACAGTATCAGAAGCTAGTATTGCAGATATCAATCTTGCAACACGTGGAGGAACTCTGTTTGTACGCAAGAACCAATTCTCTGATGTTTCTGTGTTTGCAGTAAATTGTCTTATACCTACAAACTCTTTATTGATTTCGAACCCTACAAGTTCAAAAGAACCTTTAACTCTGTAAGTATTTCGGTATTGGAAAGGAACTCCTATGCCAATCCAATTATTGGGATTTGCTGCAGGGTTGCCATAATAATATCCGAAACAATCTTTTTTGCTATTTACACCCTCAAGGAAGATTGTATTATCGGGATCACACTTTTCAAACTTGAAAGGCTCAGTAGTAAACTCTCTAATTACTTGCCCATTTGAATCATAGAAGAAGAACTTAATATAAAAACATCCATCCCAATTCGGAATTGTACCAGTTCCAGTTGCTAATATTTGAGCCAAGTCAAGAGAAATCTGTTGAATGTTTGTCCATTGGTCAAAGCCATTGTATTGGGGAACATTATACATTCCAACAAACTGCTGAATTGCATATGATGGCAAATCACCTCCAATAACTGCATCTGTGCAACAATCATATACTGCTCCACTAACTGAAACACCCCATCCTGCACCTTGACCCCAAACTCCTGTATTTATATTTATTGAAGGAGATTGCCCATTCACATAATCCCATTGTTGGAATTGAAACATTAATGGATCAGTATCCCTAACAGGAGTAAAGTATGGCAAGTCGTTTCCACAAAGATTGCAGTTCCATGAATCTTCAGGTTCACAAAGAATCAATCCATTATTTACTACTGTTGCAGTACAATCGCCTGGAAGGCCACCACCAGCACAAGCATCAATGATTAGATTAGAACATACTATTCTGTTCCTTGTATATTCATAATTGAATACTGGTGCTTCATAACACCAAAACGTATCTCCGTCTAAATAGCTATTTGGCATTTCTTACTTTTTATAGTGGTAAATACATTGCACATATTTCATAAGTTCCGGCAGGAAGAGCGTTTATGTCAATCTTAAACTCCCATGTTCCAACTTGAACTCCGGTAGTGGTATCGTAAATATACTGAGAATCCAACTGAGTAAATCCACTTGGACTTACCCCAGTTTCATCATCCTCTTTAAGCTGCAATATTCCGTATGGGCTTCTATTAAAGAAACCAATTACATATCCGGCATCGGCAGGATTTAATGAAGTCATTGTGGCTTTTACATGGCCGTAATCCCCAGGACATATCGGTCCGTTTAGTGGAACGTAGGCAGATCCTGTCCAACCTTCAAGCACTAAAGGATTAAATGCGTCAGGAGTATTTACGCTAGGAGGAGTAATAGGCTCTTCTGTAAAACAATCTAGCCTTTGCAATATAACCTTGTTTACATAGAATGGCTGACTGTTTGGAAGGTTAAGAATACTACTTAAATCAAACCTAATTATATACTGAAGAAATATTGCACCTGCTGTAACCCAATTGTAGGTCATATTATAGTTTTGAACCAACTGATTGCCTAAAGGTCCGGCAAGAGATGAATTCCAAGGAGTGGCGTTATCAGCAATATACACATTAGAACCTGGGAATGTAACTCCAGTTTCCCATCTTGCTCTACCTTCCCAATTAAGAATCAGCTGCCCAAATCCATTGTCCTTTACAGTAAATGCCGGATCAAGGTTATTATAATCAAAAGGATATCCTCCTTGGCGTATGGATTGATATTGATTGTATATGAAATATGCCGTTTGTGTAGCATTTATGCTTCTAACCGCATATACATTCAATCTTACATCGGTAATCAATTTCATCCAATCGCCAGCAAATCCCAAATCGAATAGACATTGAGAAGCGAAAAACCCACCTTCAACTATGACCTCATTTTTTAATCTCTGTTTATAGACAGTTACAAGAGGATAAACATTGGTATATGTATTTATGTAATCTGACCATGATGTTTGAATGTCCAATGGGCAGCAAAGAGAGTCTTCTGATGGTGTTACATCAACAGAAATAGAATTTGATATAAATGTATTTACAACATTTGCTCCTACATCATAAACAATTACTGCTACATAATATATTTTACTTGCATCCCATCCTGTGCCAACATGGAAATCAATCTTCCAAGTGTTGGCGGCAACATTCGTTGGTCCAGTTGATGGAGATTCTATTTCTCCGTTTAATACAGATGTACCAGGTATAGTCGTGATTAGCGATCTAGATAATTCATTATTTAATTGCCAATCTATATTGTTATCAGATGTATTATCAGCACTAAAAATATACGCTACCATATAGTTTGGCGTATATACTGGTTGCATATCAATTTGAAAAGTAATCTTCGTTTTTTCAAATATTGAAAATGAAGTAAGTGATGATACTATAAAATTCCTTTCTTGGCTAAATGACACCTGAGTATTAACAGGATTACTTCCCGTGAATTCTGCATTTGTTCCATATAACCCAAGGTTATACCATCTTGCAGCCATTGGTATTGTTCTATACAAAAAACACCTGAATGGCCTTTCTCCGGCAAAATTTGGGTCGTTTACATTGTTATCAACGAAGAAAAGTTCTTTTGATAAAAATCTCTGAGTATTATAGACATCAGGATTAGTAGATAATTTAATTGCAGTTGTTGAATTTATATTTGAATAAGAAAGCCTTTTATAATTATCTAAAATCGTATTTGTAATCTCATTATCTATATCCATCGTCATATAGAACGTGAAGTAGATAAATAAACTATTGGAATTTGGAATTTCTACCTGGACTTGCCAATTCTTCTGAGATGGTTCATTTACTGATCCTGTAACCTGATACATATCAAAAAGACCAGCCCCAACCATATATCCAAGAATCTTTATATACCAACCTTCAGCAGGCAATGGCAAAGAATAAGGATCAACAGGAAGAATTGATTGAATATTAGTCCACAAAATAGGATTCAAATACAAATCAAAGTTTGCATTTGTAAATCCATTATTGTATGTGTACTTCCAAATAATAGTCTTCTTCTCTCCTATAGCTGCTTCTGAATAAACAGATGGAAGTTGGAAATTGCATCCTGCGGTAAGTGTTGGAAGGTATCCTGATTCAGTTTCAATTTGAATATCAGTACATCCTACTCCGCAACCAAGGCAATAAGTTGGATTAATATTAACAGTTAGTTTTCTGCTGTAAACATCACATACAATTACATCAAGAAAAAATGGAGCAGGAGGAGTTGAATTAGGCCAACAAAATGAAAACCCAAGCTGAACTGTTGAATTACCGGGAACAAATAATATATTAGCTACTTGTAATATTCCATCAACATAATACTTTGTTCCAGCAGGAAAATTACCGCCATCATCTAAAATTACAGGTACATCAAATGAAGAATAGTTTGTAAATGGTATGGTGGCAAGTATATCATCACATCCAGTAGTGCCTATGCAAGGAGTAAGATTTAATGTAGTTAATGATGCAGGAACAGGATCATAAGTAGCAGATTGTGGATTGATTTCCTGCAAACCACCTGCTTTTGTTTCAATATAAGTTCCTGTATTATCTGTATAATCTATATTTAGATTATATAAAAAGAAATTATTTGGTGGTAAAACTCCTTGACAAGGACACGCTTGTACTTTTATTTTTATTGAACTACCAAACGATAAAACTATTGGTGGTGCTAGAGGATCAGTATATGGAAATCCATTTACATCTATAACATCAACTGGGCAAGGAATTGCTGATGTACTAAAATAAATCCTATTAATAGTAACAGAAATGGTAGCAGTAAGGTATAGCTCCCAAGTGTCTGTATAGCAACAGTTTGTTGAACCTCCGTAAATTAATGGGGGTTGAACCCCTGTTAAACCGAATATTGGCATCTTTCTTTATGTTATGCTATACCTGTTACCTTGATTGTTCTGTTGGTGAAATTAACGACAATTTCGTTTATTTTCCCGTTTACTATGCTGCCATTAAGATTTAATCCTCCCACAGTCTTGTCAAAGGAAAATGTATCAAAGGAATCGCAGTCAAAATCGAAAGTGAAGTCGAAATTGAAATTGGAAGTTCCCGGAAGGCGTGGGTTGTCTATGTAGTGGAAAAGAGGGTATAAATTGTTTTTTGCAGGAGTTCCGGTAAGTGTTTTTTCCATAAACCACATAGGGTAATTAAAAACAGATCCTCCTAATTGAGCAGATCCGGAAACAACAGTGCCACCAGTAAATCCTGTATTATTATATGTTTTTACTCTACCGCTATTTGTTCCTAACTTACCACTTGAAGGATCATAGATTACTATTTTGTATAATGCAAAATTATGTTGAGCCAATGTCATTGCATTAACATAACTATTAAAAGGATTTGAACCATTTACACTTGATATAGTAAGTAAAAATGACAAGCCTCTTATTAATCCGCTATCAAAAACTGATGCTGGATCAATGCCATCCCCTCTATATCTAGAAGCACCAAGTTGAGGATTTACATTCCAAGGACCGGATTGTGATTTGTTTACTGGTGCTGGATTCCATTCAACTATATCATTATAAGCATCAAGTGCTTCATTACCGACATAATCTATTGAATCCATTGAATATTCAAAATCACCAAAAGATGGTCTTGGCTTATCAATCCATGACCAGCAAACCTTATCTCCATGAATTTTATTATTTGATAAAAGTTGACCAAAATCAATCCAAGCCGTAGTATTTTGAAAAAAATCCTTTCTTTCAAAGTATAGTGTACTTCCTACAATTCTATATTCAGCATTAAAAAGTGGCTCAAGGTAATTAGTCATCAATGTATCCAAAGTTTCGTTTGGAACATTTTTTGAAATCAATTTAAAATTTGTAGATAATTCCGCTCTTCCCTTTTCTACTGGTGCAGACATCAAAACTGCATCATAATATATATTTCCCCATACCGCATAAGGTTTTGCATCTCCATTCAATATGCTTGAATTAAATGTAAGTCCACATTTTTCACAAACATTTTTTATATAATCTCTTAAATATGCAGATGGATGAAATTTACCACATTGTATAAAAAAATTGGCTATACTGTCCCTAGCTTCTATTACGGCATCAGCAGCAGCATCATTTCCGCTAAATAGACTAAAGAATTTCAAAACTACTATTACAGGAAGAAAAATCAGATTTATAACTGTTCCAACAATAATACCAATTAAAAAAAGTAATTCAGCAAGAAACTGAGGTCTTGTTTCTAGGCAATATCTAATAATAGGAACATCTCTTTGTAAGAAAGGATTTGAAGTATTCCAATTATCCCAAATCAAAGTTGATTTAACGCAGTTTAATGCTGCCTCTTCTTCAATGATATTAGCACTTACATAGCATCCATTGCTACACCAATCAATACTATCTCCACGAATTATTCCATTAAATACTGCCTTACCGCAGCAATCATCATATATTTTTACAGTAATTGAATTATTAAAACCATTTGGATTATTAATTAAAATCGGGTAAATCAAATCCCAACCATCATCGTAAAATGTAAGTTCTGATGAAAATGATGCACTAAGATTGCCCTCCTCGTTTCTTCTGCGATAAGTAATGGTAAACTGCTCAATACCATCAATACGGCCAGTAATCAAACTACCATTAAGTTCTATTTTCAGCGTAGATACCATTATTTTGCCCTATTACGAATCCTATCGTTCTTCCACTGATAATGTGATACAAGGCCGTGAATGCCGCTCTCGTCAATGGTAAGTTGCATCCTATCTTGACCAACTATTGCTTTCTCAATCCTGGATAGCCTTTCCTCAACCCCGACATTGTTTATCATAATCACCTGCTTACCCATTCCGGTAGCCAAGTATGGATCACGACCCTTGTTGATCTGCTCAAGCATCGGCCTCCAACGCTCTGCCGGACCTTTCTTCACTACAAACTCCTCCCGGTGAACTACACCTGCTGGCTCATACTTGCCTCCCTTACCTGTCCATCCACCTTCTGCGAAACCTCCGATGGCAGATTGTGTTGCAGCCCTTGCAGCAATATATCCTGCCGTTATGGATGCTATTACCGATGCTACCAGGATTGGGCTTAATATTCCGCTTCCAGTTGATGCTGCCCTTGCTACTGCCAATGAAGCCTCGGCAACCGTCTGAGCAAATATCAATGCTTGTTGCTGCCGGACAAACTTTGCTCTTTCCTTTTGCAGATCAGTAAGCCTTTTCTTCTCAGCTTCAAAAAGTTCGGCATTACCTTCATCAGCAATCTCCTTGGCTCTTTCCACCCGATCCTCCTGCAAGGCTATCAGCGCATCGTTCTTCATCATCTCAGCTTCGATGGCTGCATTGGCGATGGTGAATGCTGCGTCTACTGAGGCTTGGACTTCATCGAAGATGCGGTTAATGCGAGCATCATGTGCATCCTTTTCAGCTTTAGTCATTCCCTCTTCAAACTTCTGCTGTTTTTTTAAAGTATCCTTTCTATTATTTTCTCTTTGATTTTTAGTATCGTTTTCTAATGTTCTTATTGCATTTTCTTTTTGCGTAGCATTATCAATTTCAAATTGATTGTCTTTAGCTAATTGCTCTTGCTGCTCTTTAGTTAAAGGACCTATAAAATTTGAAACAAACTTTTGAGTTTCTGTTTTTTCGTATTTAAACTTTTTATCTATTTCGTCTTTTTTTCTTTGAAAATCAATGGTTATTCTTTTATCTTCTAATTCACCAGTAAGCCTTATATTATCTACTACATCACTTCTTAACTCCTGTAATTCTTTTTTATATTCCTTACCTCTTCCTATTCTCGAATTTTTAAAATTCTCAAGTAAAATATCTATTGATTCTTCTGTAGCATCTTTTTCATCGTTTCTAAGTTTTATTAATTGCTTTAAAGAATCATCAGTATATTTACGAAGTTCTTTTAAATCTTCTTCTCTCCATTTTTTATTTATTTCTATTTTATCAAATCCAAATTTCTTAGTAGCTAAAAGTTCTTTTTGTCTATATTCTTCTTCTATTTCAAATACTCCTTTATTTTTTAATTCTGTTATTTTTTCTTGACTTGCTCCTGCTTTTCTATATTCTTCAAGTAATTCATCAAGTTTTTTAATTGCAAGACCTTTTTCAACATTAGCTTCTGCAATATCTACATCAAATTGAGCCTTTAGTTTAATTACTTGTTCTTGTTGAGTTATATCTTGAAGCTGCCTGATATCCTCAAGCCAATTCTTTTTTACAAGCTTATCTATCTCTTGATTTATTTTATCAATAAAATCCAAAACCTTTTCAAGGGCTTTTGCTAATTTTTCTGCACCCTTTTCATTAGCAATCCATTCTCTTTGAACTTTAGTCAATTCTTGATTTGCATTAAATAAATTACCTTGAGCCTTAGTCAATAAATCTCCGGTAGATTTTAATTCATCATTATATGATTCTAATGTTCTTTTTGAACTAAAAAAACTATCTTCTGTTTTTTCTAATTCTTTATTTGCTGCTCTATTAGCATCTATATAACCTGTTATACTAAATCCAGTTTGTTTAAAATAATCAAATCCGGTTACTGATTTTTTAAAATTTTCTGCTCCTTTTAATCTTTCCTTTTCTACATCAAGAACTTCTGTTTGTTTGATAGCAAGTTTTTGTAATCTATCAACCTGATCCTGATATGTTTTTATATTTTCTTGAGCAGTTTGCTTTGCAAGCTCTAAATTTGCAATTTGTTGTGCTGCTGCTTGTGCTTTATTAAGAACCTCTAATGCTTTACCTTGATTTTTTGTAACCAAAGCAAGATCTAATCTTAATCCATATTCTGTTTCAAGTTCTTTTATTGCTTTTTGAGAAGCAGCAGTAAGATTACCATAACTACCAACTAATTTTATTACTGGTCCAAATGTTTCTGCTATGGTTTTTGCACTTGCCTTTTGCGCTGAAGCTAATTTTTCTTGCTGATCACGATAATCAGCAGCAGCATCTATAATCCCCTTTTGTTTAAAAAGGTCTTCCTCTAATAACTCATTATTTCTTTCTATTAATCCATTGTATATTGTCCACCCTGCAATAGCAATACCAATAGGATTAGATGCAAGTAAAGTAAATAGTCCTTTTATTGTTTTTGATAATAAACCAATTCCAATATTTAGGGCTTTAGTTGCAACATCCCAAGTAACTGTACTTGCTACTGCAAGTTTTTGGGCAGTAGTTTGATTACCTATTAATGCAGTATTAGTTATTAAAGATATCTTTAAGAAATCAAATACTTTCTTTAAATTTAATGAAGCGAATGTTAAAGATTTAACATTAAGAATATTTAATACTAAAAGATTTGCCTTTTTTGCTAATAGTGTAATAATAAATATTAGAGCGGCTTTCCATAAAGAAAGAGTAAGTGCATTTGATCTTATTTCTTTTGTTGATTCAGTTAAATTTTTAAATAATTCAGATAAAGATTCTACAAATGGCCTAAGTTCCTCAGCTGCAATACCACCAATTTCAATTTTAAATAAATTAATCTGTTCACTTAATTTCTGTAATTGACCTCCAAAAGTGTCTGTAAGTGTAGCTGCTAAATTAAAAAACCTTCCTCCCTCTTCTGTTGCAGTCCTAAAAGCTTCTGAAACCTCTTCAAAACTAACTTGACCAGCCTCAACCCTTTTAGCTAAAGCTGACATTGTTTCACCAGTCCTTTTGGCAATTTCTTGTAGTGGGTTAAATCCTACGTTTACTAATTGGCGAATTTCCTCACCTTGCAATTTACCTTTAGCTGCAATCTGCCCATAAGCAAGAGCAACCCTCTGAATATCTCCACCCGATGCAGCAGATACATCTCCAAGCCTTTTTAAAGTTGGAATAAGTTCATTTACTGAAATACCATAACCCAAAAGAGTTTTGGAAGCAAGTGCAACATTAGTTACATCAAATGGTGTTTCGAGAGCAAATTTTTGTATGTCTAAAATTGCTTTGTCTGCTCTTTCCTTATCACCAATTAATGCTCGGAACGAAGCAGTCAGCCTTTCAAAATCAATAGAAGCCTGAATTGTACTTCTACTCAAGTCTACCAGCGCATCAACAGTAGCCAATATCCCGAATGTGGCAAGACCACCACGCACTACATCTCCAAATCCTGCTCCCTGTGGTGCTGCCGCTGGAACTGTTGCCCTTGTTGATTGTGCCGCTGCTCTATTGGCCTGTGCTGCTGCTCTAGCCGCATCAATGGCCGCTTGCCTTCTCTCTTCCCTTATTCTTAAAATGGAAATCCTTTCATCCGATTCCCTTTGCCTTAATGCATTTTTCTCCTCGGCAGCAATCCTCCTGATGGAAGCCTTTTGCTCGGCCTCAGCTAATTTTAATGAAGCAGTAAGCTGGCCTTTTTGAGTTCCAGTACCCCCTAAAGCCAAATTTGTTTTCTTAGAAAAGTCTTCTATCTTTTTGTTCAGCTCATCTAAAATCCTCAACACCTGACTAGCATCAGCATTGAACCGGAACAATATATTTTTTGCTGCCATCAGCGGTTATTTTTTAGCCGTTAATCGTTTCCTTGTCTGTCCTTCCTTCGAACCACTATCGCTACTCACCTCTTCTATCGCTTTATTCCTCTCGTCCACAATCTTCATCCACGTATTGATTGTCTGATAGTATTCATCAACTGATAAGGATTCGAGAACCTTCATATCCGATGGCCTTGATTCGCAGATCAGCTGGTTTAGGTAGTTGATGTCATCGACATATCTTCCGATTTCAACTCCTGAATAATATGGTATATCCTCTCGTCCTCCACCTTGTTTAGTTTCAAATATTCTAGGATATCTACCTCTGATGTGTTGGAATAATTTATTGTGAGCCGGTATGCCATATTCAAAAAAAAAGCACGCGCCTCCAAATCGTTATCCAGAATTTCACGCTTTTTCTTGCTCCATACCTCTGAGAAATCAGTTTCGTCTTCCCCATCAATACAGAAGTAGCAAACCGATAGTTCAATCAAGGTTTTCTCCTCACCAAGGTACTCTAAGCGGAACTCAATCTCACTGAGCAGGTAGAACATATCCACCACATTGCCGCTATTGGCAAACTCCTTCATCTTCTCAATCAGCTTCTTCAAGATCGGCTTAGTAAGGTTCATGTCCGCAAACCTTGTAGCCACCTCAGCAGAGATAGCCCTCTTCGCTGGCATGGTTAGATTGTTTTCGTACTTGTACCAATTATTGCCGTTCTTATCAATGAAGACCTGTTGCATCGGTATTTTAGTACCGACAGTATAATCCTTTTTCTCTGCTATTGGTTGCTCTTTTTGCTTTTTGGAAAACCACATATTATTTTTTCTTTTTGGAAGGTTTCTTCTTATTGAGTGCAGCATTGCATATTGCATAGGCACTGTCTTTGCTCTTGCCCTGCCTAAGCACTTGTGTCACACATCTTTCTAACTTTTTAGGCATCGCTTTAAGTTTCACCAAAAATAGTGAATGCCATAAGTAAAAGACCCATAAAACCCAAGTTTTAACGGATGTATTTCACAAAGTTGCTATGGAACGTCCACAGGAAGTATCTCAGACAGTCCAAAAGGTGGGTAGCGTGCTTGTCCTTGCTCTTATCAATGTCACCCTCGTCATCGGCCTGTACCGACTGCAAATCCGCAATCAAATATTGGCAGTAGCTATCAATGGCAAAGTCCGGATGCTTCTCCAACATTGAGTTCAGAAGGATACGGCTATTCTTTATGGACGGGTTATAGGTAGGAACTTTGAAGGAGGACTTGGGAACTTGAAGCTGCTGATAGATAATCTGATAGTAATTCTTTGCCCCCTGCGTCATGGCCGACCTTGCGCTTCCCGAAGCATCCCCTGTAATCAGGAAGAAGTGATCGGGATATGCTGCCTTAATCCGCTCGGTCAACTCAAAAATATCGCTATTTCTTAGCCTAAACTCCCTTAATACCCGGATTTGGTTATCGTAGCTTTGGGAAGCTAGGCAGGTAATCGGATCTACGTTAAAGTCAAAGGACAGGATGATCGGCTCAACCCTATTGGCCTCAAGGTTATTTTTAACGTGTTTCGCCCTTTTGAACGAATAGGCAAACGGCCTTTCCACGTCCACGATATCCCAATTCCCTTTTACGAATATCTCCTTGGTAATCTCATCCAGGTTCTCCAAGCCTTCCAAGTAGCTCTCCGGCAGGGCTGGGTTATCGAGCATCAGGGATTGCATATAGAAGTAATCCTTTGGCAGCGTTCCTTCTACATATGGATCGTAGAACATCGTCTTTGTCCAGTTCTGCGATGGGTTGCAGGTAATCATAATCATCGGAGTGGGCTGCTGCTCCATGTTCGGGATGATATGCCTTCCTGCCCTCAGCTTGCACTTTTCGAAGGTCTTCTTCTGTATCTCCTGACCTTCCTCAATCAGGAAGAAGTTAGCTTCGATACCATCAAGCCTGGTCAGGTTCTTATCCATGTAAAAGTTCTCCGGGAAGAAGGTCATGGTCGATCCATTGGTGAACTTAATCACCTGCTCGGTCTGATTGTAACTCTCAATAAACTTCGGTGGGCATAGTTTGTAAAAGGAAGGGATGGTAGTCCGCTTCAAAGTAGGCAGGGATTCCCTGATGACAAAGGACTTGCAGCCGGGGTATAGCTTGGCAAGTACAATTAGGGTAGCGAGAGAAACATAGGATTTCCCTCCTCCGGCAGCACCACCAAAAAGCAGGTATTTGTATTTACCTGATAGTACGGCTTTTATGTAATCTTCTTGTTTTGGGTGAGGCTTAAAATGTACCTTCTCATTTACCATCCAAGCCAATTAATAATTAGAATCCACATATTGATACACAATGAAATTATAAGCAACCACCAAAATATAAACCAAGAGCGATTTTTTCTTTTCTTGAGCCTAGTGGAAGAAATAAATCGTTTCCCTGCCTTCTCAATCAAAGGCATAGTGGAGAACCAATTGTATTTCTTCTCATCAGACATTACTTGAACTTGATAACCTGATCCCCGATGCGGAAGACCTGTTCTTCGATTTCAATCTTTTGGTCAATCTCCTGCTTCACCTTTCCGTATGCTCTTTCAAGCAATAATTCAGCAGCACGGATATCACCCTTAGTGGCCTTCGCCCGAAGAGCCATCAGGATAATTTCAACGGCAGTCTTACTGTCCTTTTCCTCTCCTAAAACCTTGCCAAGCAAAATTCCCAAATCAGGCAACTTGGGTGGCCTCCCATTGGGGCTATGTACCTCTCCCTTCTTATATGGCTTTGGATTGTCGCTTGGCTTTATTTTTCCGTATCCTCCTGGCATAGCTATAATTTTTTACTAAAACAAAGTTATATCATTATTGAGATAATGGCCTCGCCATATTTTCCCAATCTTTTTCTTAATCTCAATCCCTCCAGCGTTCACGAAGCTTTCCCTATCTTCCTCATTATCAAAGTGTATCATCAAGCTGCAAGCCTCTTCGTCTTTGAATTCTTTTTTCGTTTCCTTCTCTTGGAGGTCTTCGGTCTTCAATCCCCATTCCTCAAGTGGCACATCACTCCATTCATCGGCTAACTTGCCTACGTGCCATTCTCCGAACGAAACATTATCCTTGATGACAAACTCTCGCTTCTGCTTTTCATTCAGTTCGCTGGCCTTGACAACCCAAACGTCTTTCCATCCAAGTTGCATGACGGCCTTCAACCGCTGATTGCCACCAAGGACTTCCATCGTATCATCTACTACGATGGGTCGGATTTCCATCATCTGCGGAAAGTCCTTGATTGACTTCACCAGTTCACGGAACTTCTTATCCCGGATAAACCGGGGATTATCATCCTTCAGTCGCAACTGAGATATTTCAATCTTCTCAATATTCATCAGCCTTGGCCTCTATATGCTTTGACGTAGTTCTTGCTTGACTTCAGCGAACTACTCTTTTTCTTACTATGCCGATTTGGTCTTTTGACCTTAGGATTGCTCTTGTACTGCCTGACCGATTGCTTGTTCGCCATTTTTCAATACGGTTAATGCCGCAAGGATTGTTTGTACTTCGGCAAGATTAAATGCCCCCTTATTGGTTGCAAGGTTCAATGCCTGTTCGATTGTGCTGAATGCTTGTTCTTGGTTCATGGTGTTATGATTGTTAGTCCTAAGTAGTTTGCAACAAGTTGATCTACATATGCGTTGTCTTCGCCCCAGTCAGCGTACTCCTGCTCGGTCAAGGTGTAGTTGCCTTCCGTGCAGGTCTTGCCTTCCTCTGTCGTGACCTGATAGTAGGTCGTGCAGGTGACTGCGTCTGTTGCGAAATTAAGCACCAAGACGTTGAGCTTGGTGGCTTCGCCGATAATCGGGAATGTGATTGGTTGGATGTTTGCCATTATGCGAGTGCTCC